>Ga0307947_1000332_pt1:27500-32067 | contig 32067 bp, 40 predicted proteins | sample OrgLakmetagen232_FD_201840 | JGI IMG/M metagenome (GOLD analysis project Ga0307947, IMG submission 201840) | Saline water microbial communities from Organic Lake, Antarctica - #232 | ecosystem: Environmental > Aquatic > Non-marine Saline and Alkaline > Saline | place: Antarctica...
TGTGTGGGTTGTAGGTGTGTGGGGTGGGGTGGGGGACGGGGGGTTGGGGGAGAGTGTTCCCACAGTGAGTGCATGCATGTGGGTGTGTGTGTATGTGATTATGTCTCTGCTAAGAAGAAGAGGTGGAAGAGAATGACCAAGCGCAGGAAAGGGCTGGCTCAAAAACTGGTATTGAGTGCAAGTCATTCAGCTTTAAAATAGAAACCCCCTCTGCTTGCTCCACCAGTGATCCTTCCATCTGTGTACAAACATGACTCTCCACGTGTCTTAACTATGATATCCATCTGTATCCAAACAAGACGCTCCACTTGCCCCAACTATAATCATTCCATCTGTGTCCAAACATAGCTCCCCATCTCCATCATCATTCCATCGGTGTCCAAACAGAACTCTCCACACTCCACACTCTCCACACTCCACTGCATCGGTGTCCAAACAGAACTCTCCACACAGTCCACACTCTCCACACTCCACTGCCCCAAACAATTTTTCCACCAGAGCCCAAACATCCCACCTGCAGGCATGGGTTGCTACCAGGTGTCGATGGGAGACACGACAGGAGCAGGAAATCCTGCCTCAGTGGCCCAGATGTTTGAGGTAAGGGTGAATCAATCTCATTGAGATCACCTTATTTGTACACCATCCGACTCACTCACTGGTTGCAATCAAACGTCAGAGCACACCTCCAAAGTACTGCTGAAGCCTGCGGCGTGCAGCCACTCAACTGTGTCTGTCTGTCTGTGTTGTGCTGTTCACTTTGTGCAGGAAACCCTTCGCGTTGTCCCAGCATCACGATTGGCTGCTCACATGCACGACACATACGGGCAGGTGTGCTTTATGATGTTACGCGTGGAAAATATAGATTTGCTGTTTTTGTGTACATCATGCAAGTGCGTACATCATGCAAGTGCGTACATCATCTCACTCAAGTTCCATGGAAATGGCTGTGTTATTGACGATGCCCTTTCTCTGTACTTTGTCGTTAAGCACACCATTAAATAGTATGAAGCTTACGCTGGTATGACGTCATGACGTCCCTTATTGCCCCACCACCTGCCTATCACCTTTTTTTGCTTGCCTGCACGCTTAATAGCTCTCCTTTGCTTCTTTACTTGACGCGCAGGCAGTGGCGAATATCTTAGTGTCATTGCAGCTAGGCATAAGCGTCATAGATACCGCTGTTGCAGGTAAGTGGACTTTCATGTAAGTGGAATGTAGTGGAAAGCTTTATAAGGTCCTCCTTTCCTCTGCGACATCCGTCTGGAGGTTGGCTGTTTTACATAATCATTGTGGGAGTGGTGACTATACCTGTGCCGATTGCTCTCTTCAAGTCAAATTGTGGGTCAATGAACACATTGGCAGGAGTATTTATACGCATGCCCTTTTAAATTTGCCACCATCAGGGCTAGGCGGGTGTCCATATGCAGCTGGGGCTTCAGGAAACGTTGCTACCGAGGACGTGGTGCGTGTTTTTGCTTCCTGTTGCCCATGGGTGTGTAGTGTGTAGACGACACAAATAATGTGTGTTACAGCTGGGACTCCAAATTCCATCGTAACCCCTTCTCCATTTCCGTTTGCTGCAGCTGTACCTTCTTGATGGGCTCGGAATTCAGCACGGCGTAGATCCTGAATTGGTTGTTTCCGCGGGCAGATTCATCTGTGGTGCATTGAACCGATCAAATAGCAGTAAGGCAGCTTTGGCCCACATGGCACGAAAACAGGAAGCATGAGAGGACTTTGTACTCCGTTGTTTAGTTGCTGTGGGCAATTGGATTAGAGCCGTACTATGCAACGCAACAATAATTTTTCTGTGACAGATAAATTAGTGGTTTGTGCCTCTTATTGCCGGGCTCGGTGATATGGCGGAAGGAACAGTAGAAGTTAGTAGGGCATGCTTATGCAGCGCTGCGCCTACAAACTGGGAAATCAAACACCAAATTTTAATCAACTGCTGCAGGCAAATCACGTGTCATGTCTTCATGTCTGATCACGCGAAAAATTTCAAAACATATTGATGTCTAGTCTATATCATCTGTTGCAGAGCCTGCCGCAGGCAGTTAGAGGCCTCACGAAGACAAAACTTCTTTGAATTCCTTCGGAGGACAAATTCAGTACATAAACCCGCACTCGAGCCATCGATACAACATCTTGTTGCACAACTCAACATTAATACCAATCCTATGTATATAGTAATTGCGCATTTACCGCGTGAATGGCGGGAATTGCGTGTTACAAATCCGCAGTCTCTTTGACTGTTGTAATCGGGGTGTTTGCACGAAATAAATTTATGACTAATCGAATCAAGCAGTCATTTAACCATCAGCCATTTTGCGTCATGTAACCACGTTTTTGTGCGCCTTGTATCGCCTCGAAAATGTTTGTGCCCACTCGCTTCGTCTGGCGGTTTGCGGGGCGCCAGGTGAGGAAAAAAGACGCAAGTCCATCTCTTCCTACATCTTGAGTTGAAAACACACGCACGACTTGCAGGTCCACCTATGCGGCTCCTTCACGCGCTGGGTCGAAACTGTGCCAATGGCCCCAGTAGAGAGCAGTCCTGGTGTTTTTGCCGTGGTCGTCCACCTTCCCCCAGGGTGTGTTTACTTTTGTGTCAGACAGCACAAGGCTGTGCTGCAAGGCATATCTGGGGCATTGTGATTGAGGCAGAGCCACACAGCAGCAACGCGGCTGTTGAAAGGATTCCAAATTTAAGATTGCCCTCCTTTTCCCTCCCTCCCTCCCTCCCACCATCAGGTACCATCAATACAAGTTCATTGTGGATGGGAAATGGAGGCATGATGAAACGGCGCCCTTCATGCCAGACCCTTTGGGCAACGTCAACAATTGGCTTTTTGTGCGACGGATAGAACCTGGTCTCAGGTATACCTGTTCCTCACTGAGCTCTAGCGCACACGCACGCACGCACACACACACACACACACACACACACACACGCACACACACACACACACACACACTCTCACAGCACATCCACACCTATACACACACACACACGCAAAGCACACACACACATACAAAGCACATACACACACAGCACATACACACATACACGCACGCACACACACGCACATACACACACATATACAGTGGGCCCTTCGACCAGCAGCAGCACCAGGAGCAGCAGCAGCAGCAGCAGCAGGCAGCAGCAGCAGTGGCCGTGCAACAGCAACAGCAGCAGCAGCAGCAGCAGCAACAGCAGCAACAGCAGCTTCTCTCGCAGGCACAACTGGAGCAGGCTGCTGCAGTAGCAGCAGCAGGGGGAGTAAGCGCGCATCAAGCGTCATCTGCCCTTTCAGCGTCCCTGGACCCCTCAGATGTTGACATGGCTAGTGCCGAGGCAGCCGTGGTACCCCCTATAGTTATTCACAACCCCAAGGAACCTGTGAGTGGAGGAGAACACTGTTGGGCTGTGTGTCATTGCTGTGCTGTAAGGGGTACTGTATTGTAGAAGGTTGTGCTGTCATGTAGTGGGCAATGCTGTATTGCAGAAGGAGTAATTTTGCTGAAAGGACTGTGCGGTTGTGTTGTGCTTGAGTAGGTATCGCTTGAATGCGGAGGGCAATGTGGTAGTGCTGTGCTGAAGAAGCCGGTGCTGGTCTGCAAGGGGGCGAGCAAACTTTATGCAGATGTGTAGTAGGGTTGGCCAGAACTGTATACATACACCGTGTATGACTAGGGTTGGCCAGAACCGTGTACGTACAACGTGCATTTGGTGAATTTCATACCAAAATTACCGTACATACACCGTATATATTTGGTTCTAACCAACCCTACATATGACCGTACATTGGTGATTCGCCTACCAAAAATACCATATGTACATTGTAAATAAATGGTTCTGGCCAACCCTGCAAGTGTGTGTGTGTGTCAGCACAAAGGTGCGCAAGCGTATGCAAGGACGTGAATACCACTCTGTTACTGGCTTGCAAAGTAGATGAACCAAGGCACTGCAATTTTCACTGTGCACGTCTGCTACTAGAGGTACGCCAGGTACAGACACAAGCACATGCACACAAATACACCACACACACACACATAGACACACACACTGATGTTATTGCCTACTTGAGGGTATGCGTAGGATTGGCCATAGCCATGCGTACGAACAGTGTTTCTGGCAGGGGCATATTCGCAAGTTTATGGTCGTGCGTGGGGCTAACCAGAACGTACCTACGAGAATTGGCGTGCATTAATACACCGCATATCCGGCACTGTATTTGTATTTTGTTCTCGACCGTGTCCGTACACGTGTGACCGGGTGTATGTAGGGTTTGGCCAACCCTAGTCAAGTGTAGGGTAGGCCAGAACCATATACATACGGTGTGTATACGGTATTTTTGGCATGGAAACTACCAAATATACGGGCATGGTGTATATATAGGGTTGGCCAGAACCTTATATATATATATATAGGGATCGGCGTATAGCGCTATATGAGGCATTTCTATATAGCGATATAGCGCTATATTGTGCTATATTTCAGCCGCTATATCTGCCAGAACTCCCCCTTGCCGAAGGAATTTCGGCATCGGATTTGGAAGGCATGCAG
>Ga0307947_1000333_pt1:0-25000 | contig 31984 bp, 37 predicted proteins | sample OrgLakmetagen232_FD_201840 | JGI IMG/M metagenome (GOLD analysis project Ga0307947, IMG submission 201840) | Saline water microbial communities from Organic Lake, Antarctica - #232 | ecosystem: Environmental > Aquatic > Non-marine Saline and Alkaline > Saline | place: Antarctica: Organic...
CACTCTCTCTCTCTCACACACACACACTCTCTCTCACACACGCTCTCACTCAAACACTCACTCACTCACTCCATTACCTGAAGATGTGTATCTGAGGTGAGGTTGGAGAAGTGTCAGAAGAACGGTGTGGCTTGCTTGCGTCTGCAGGAATTTGTGGGGAGTGTAGTTGTTACCTCGCCTACTGCGCTACAACACAGTGGGGAGTATTGTCACGACTATCAGTGTTGTGGCTCCTTTGGTGGGGAGTTATGTTGTCACTCTCTCCACCTATAGCACTACAACAGGGCAAGGTTGGGCAGGGCTTCTTCTCCCATATTTAAAAACATCACTGCAGTGCAGTTGCTCAACCCCACTGCTTCAAACATACGCAAGTGCACTAGCTGGCCATTCGTCAGTATAAGTTGCAGCATGCACCGCTCACACTGCCTACGCCATCTAGGGCATCACACGCCAAGTGGTTCCTACAATAAACATGCACCCCTTCTGCAACCGAGACCCAATTACCTAGCCTGTGCCATAAGAAAAACTTGCCTGGACCATGTGGCAGCATATCCTAAACTACATGAGCGAGTTAGCAACGACTTGGAAGGAATCTGTTGATGTCCAAACCACACAATCACTCAGTCTGAGCCATTCAGGTGTTCACTTGCCTGGAACCCACACGACAGGAAGTTGTCTAGGTGTGCCGGCAGGATGCTGGGGTGATTGGTGCCTTTGGATTTCGATAGAAGGACCTCGAGAGGAGCAGAGGGTGCTCACTTGGATGTCAGATCGAAAGCGGTCACACAGCTCGACACCGTCCGTCTTGTGTGCAGTCATTCCTTGGCTGCTTGTGCCAGCAGACACTAAGCTCACCTGTATGTACACATTTGTGTGGGTTGTGTATGTTTGAGTGAGTGCGTATCATGTTGGCAGTCATGTAGGCAGTGTATGTCATGTAGGCAGTGTATGTTCAAGTGTGTGCGTATCATGTTGGCAGTCATGTAGGCAGTGTATGTCTATAGGCAGTGTATGTTCAAGTGTGTGTGTATCATATTGGCAGTCATGTAGGCAGTGTATGTCTATAGGCAGTGTATGTTCAAGTGTGTGTGTATCATGTTGGCAGTCATGTAGGCAGTGTATGTCTGTAGGCAGTGTATGTTCAAGTGTGTGTGTATCATGTTGGCAGCCATGTAGGCAGTGTATGTTTAGGTGTGTGTGTATCATGTTGGCAGCCATGTGGGCAGTGTATGTTTGAGTGAGTGCGTATCATGTTGGCAGTCAGTGTGCAAGAGAATGCAAGAGAAACTACACCCCTGGGTATAGAAAATGGTGAGCAACATGCACACCCTTTTCTGTGCCCAGGCAAACAGTCAAGAGATTGCATGCAGTGTGCGGTCTTAGCACTCATAGGTTTGGCAAAGGCACGACCGGAGCAGCACAACAATTTTAATCCTAGCACACATTCACATTCTTGGGTGGGCTGTCATTCAGGATTGGCAACTTAGGCAAGTAGACAACACGGGGAGCTAAGGCGTGTTTGACTATAAGGGCACGCTCATGGTGGAGCCCACCTCCTTTTCACACTCTTTTGTTAGGGCACGCACATGGTGGAGCCCACCTCCTTTTCACACTTTTTTGTTACAGTTCTGTTACGTGGACAGATCCTTACTATCAGCACCTCATAATTCCCCAACAATGCAACCCAAAAGGGCTTACCCCCTCAGTGCTGCTTCCGACGTCATCTTCATTGCCTGCCACCTCTCCTTCTTCTCCTTGCTGCTCCTTGTCATCCTCCCCCAACTGCACGTAAGAGGTAGCAAGTTCACAGGAAAATAAAACGAGCGGATCAGCAAGACCCTTTCTACAAGAATGACATTTTGATAGGCAGAGAGGCCAAGCAGTGGTTTGCAGCACTGCCTACAAGCTGCATAGGAGGAGACGACTCTGATTTAATTGATGACAGACGTAGCTTTTAGCAGCCGGGTAGCACCGGACCTCTGTTTGTACTATATGTCACGTATATGTGAGCTACACAAGTGAGAAGTTGGAAGGGGGAAAGGCAAATGGTGTGGCAGACAGAATTCGGCAGCAAGACCACAGGCGTGGCATGGCAGCAGAACGCATTTTTAGACCCTATGCATGGTGCTGCACAAGTCAAGGAGTTCATGGCAGCGCTCCTGATAAGGAAGAGAGCGACTGAACACAGCACAAATGCGCCTCCTAATAGCCGGTGCGTGCTGCTCAAATGCTGAGTAGGGCGTTAGGAGGCATTATGGCCCGAAGGGCACGAGCTGTTCATGCTGGTGGGTGTGCCTTTTCATGACCACATCTGTACAACATACAAACAAACAATATCTCTTTTCTGGACATTGCCTCCTTTAACCAATTGAATGCATTTTGCAGTTGGATGCCTATTTTGTTTTGTTTGTGCCTCCTTGCCTTTGTTTGTACCTCCTTACGTTTGCACCTCTTTCCGTTTGTACCTCCTTACCTCCGTGCCTCCTTACCTCCTTTCCTCCTTACCTTATACTGCTCCAAGGCTGCCAGGCACTTGACTCCCAGGGTGTACGCGACTTCTGCATGGGACTTGGCTGCACGTGGAGCAATGACTAGATCTATGTAAGTCTGCATGATCATGTATCTAAGTAAGTCTGCATGGGACTTGGCTGCACGTGGAGCAACGACTAGATCTATGTAAGAAACGCATATGTATCCTAGTAATGGTAACAACACCTCAAGCTTTATTTGGTAAAATTGGAGGCCATCACTGCCGGACAATTCACATCATCTGGCGCCTTTGAATCTGTGACCCCTCGAGGGCCTGGCCCGATCAGGATCAGGACCACTAGGCTTTGAATCTGTGACCCCTTTCATTCACCACTAGGCTTTAAATCTGTGACCCCTCAAGGGCCTGGCCTGATCAAAATGAGGACCACTAGGCTTTCCGGGCAGCTACTTAAAACACAGTTTCCAAAATTTAGGAATCAATAAACCCAACACAGCATGCACCAATGGTTTCAACACGCATGCAGTTAAACATAAAATTTCCATCAGGGATGTGTCAAACGCCGTATCGTATTTAATGCGAATTTTACCGTATTAAACAATTTGGGCCGTATTATACGATTGCAAAAGTTGCCGTTTTTGGCCGTTTTGGGCCGTTTTTAGCCAATTTCCTCCCCAACAACGGCCTATCAATGAGCTTCCAATGCTATTATATAATATATAATAACAAATAATATATTTGAAAAGAATTGGGAACGTTTTGGGTGACTTTGGGGCGAATTGGGTCCATTTTGGGTCAAAAATCGGCACTACTAAACTTTGCTTAAAAATACGATCGTATTATACGCGTATTGCGTATTTAACGCGTATTCTACCGTATTGAACGTCCCAAATGACCGTATGACACATCCCTGATAAAAATACTTAGGAGCCTGAGAAATGCAAACTGGAGACAGCGTTTGGTGACATGTATCCTTGAGCATGAACTAAGATGAGAAAATCTATGATAATTTACTGATACTCAAATCTAAGCACTCGTGGGCAGGATGTAATTTTTAATTACGTGCAGAAATCTTGCTCTCCACGCAAATCTAAATTCATGCTGATACTTTTAACACTGCTGCACTCACACCCCCACCACATTGTCAAACAAGGCCTTCCTATTGTCTTCCATAGGCTCATCCCCATACATCTCCCTCCTTCTATGATGTATCCTCACGCTGGCCTTCTTTGCCCTTACTTGTAATCTCAAGTCTACAATAGACGTCCTCTTATATGCTGAGGAAAAGGGTTATGCTCAAGACAAGGACAACTTTCGGCTATGCGCAGACCTTGAAAGCTAGCCTGAGACAACCCAAGAGTTGCTGCCCTCCTGCTGCTTACCCTCATATTCTCCATCCTTCCTATAAGGAATCCCCTCTCAAAGCATACCCTCAAATTTGCCTCCATAATGCCCTCCTGCTGCTTACCCTCATATTCTCCTTTCTTCCTGGTGGCTTCCACGCCTTTGCCCCCTTCATGGGCACCCGCATTGTCCGTAGGAAGGCCGCCTTGAGCGGTTGAAGTGCCCAAGTAGCTGCAAAAGGGAGCGGCAGGCAGGCAGGTGGATAAGGTAAGTGCATAATTACCTGCACATAAAGCTCAGCACAGCTCCACGCACTGACTTCCTGAGAGCACCACCTTTGCTTCCACAGAAAGTCTATGACTGAAGCAACGTTGGTGCCCAATTAGCAGCAAGAAGGAGCAGCAGGCAGATGGACAAAACAGGCACAGGTCCACACGCTGCAAACCTCTGAATGCACGGCATCAGTGGCAGAATAAGATGATTAGGGGGGAGGAGGAGGGAAGCAGGGGCAGGATTGTGTAGGCATGCCTGTTGCGTGGCTGGTGAAAGGGTTATCAATTTGATGTTGTGTGATGAAAGGGTTATTAAATTGATGTTGTGTGATGAAAGGGTTATCAATTTGATGTTGCGTGATGAAAGGGTCGTCGATTTGATCTTGCGTAATGAAAGGGTTATCAATTTGATGTTGTGTGATGAAAGGGTTATTGAATTGATGTTGTGTGATGAAAGGGTTATCAATTTGATGTTGCGTGATGAAAGGGTCGTGGATTTGATCTTGCGTAATGAAAGGGTTATCAATTTGATGTTGCGTGATGAAAGGGTTATCAATTTGATGTTGCGTGATGAAAGGGTTCTTATCAATTTGATGTCACCTCTTCGCTTTCCTGGGTCCATGTACCGCACAAAACCCTGCCGCACGTGCAAAAAGAATCATCATCAAGAGCAACGATGAGCCGCCGACCATGCAACCAACCTGGCTGTGAAGTCCATGACAGACTGCACTTGGCTGTTATGAGATGAGGGGTTCTTCCCTTTCTTGTCTGTGTTGCTTGACCGCCCCTTTGAGGCGGCCATGTAGGTGCCTGTTGAAGGAACACACACCACAAGCACGGTGCAGTGTTGGGCTTTGCACAGACATGAACAAGCAGTGGGAAGCAACTGCAGCAAAAGTAATGAGAGGAATCTAAGGGAACAGAGGTGCACAGGGACTTGATGAAAGAGGTGATAAAAGGGACTTGATAGCAGAGAGGTGATAACAGAGGTGCACAAGGACTTGACAATAATGTGCAGGGGAGATATCATACAGAGCAATTTCAGTGTGCCCCTCCCTTGGCAGGCGATGATGAGCCCAAGTCACAGGCAAGTAGTCATTTCCTTTATGAGCCTTGGCAACTTTGAATGTGAGGCAGTGCATAAGTGAGTGTATGCACTCAGGTGCGAGAAGAGCACACACACATACACACACACACACACACATGTGGACAAACATGGCAGGCACGTAGAGTTCACCTTCCCTTACGCCCGCATGTTGCATATCACCTTGACAACGGAGCACACACAAACAAATAACGGCAGGCACCAAAAAACAAATGCAGGCACTTCACGACTCACTCAGAGAGACGTTGGCCTCGGCAACAAGCTTGTTGCTGACGATGATCTCCTTCCCATGCTTCAAGCGGACCATGTCTGTTACCAGGGCCTCCCTGTGTCACGGACCAATGTGTGAGCATTGGGTACAAAGCACGCTGTTTGTGTGCAAGTGTGTGAATGTATGTGTGCAAGTGTGTGAATGTATGTGTGCAAGTGTGTGAATGTATGTGTGCATGTGTGTGAATGTATGTGTGCAAGTGTGTGAATGTATGTGTGCAAGTGTGTGAATGCATGTGTGCAAGTGTGTGAATATATGTGTGCAAGTGTGTGAATGTATGTGTGCAAGTGTGTGAATGTATGTGTGCATGTGCATACTTAATACTGCTTAATAAATATTAAGCATGCAATAAGCATTATGAAAGCTGCAGATGAAGGAACCCATGCTGGTTGATGTAATAACAGCATACTGACGACAGCTTGCACGGAGCTCAGTATATCCTGGCAATGGATTGTCACCAAGCTTGCAAGCACAAGCTGATAAGAACATGAACACAAGCACACACACCCACAACACAGAACACGCACACAACTTCGCATTATTCAGAGGCAAAACTACAGTTGGTCGCTTGACGCACTTACATCTGAGCATCGTTCTTTCCGTTCCTCATAGCCTGCTTTTGGGCCTTTTTGAGCGTGGCCTGTGTGCAGACATTTCATGTATGAAACATTTCATGGTTCAGTTGTCATTTTGCTACAGCACTGGCCAGCATGGTACGCTAAAGTGGCAAATAGAGAAATTAATGGTACTTCAAGGCCCTGTTGAAATTGTGTAGCTTATTTGTACTGACGGTTGCCTACGTACGCTGATGTTGTGCTAGGCATCTTCCTGTTGTGCACAAGGCCGCCTCAGCATCTTTTTAAGTAATATAAGACGACAGGTTGGCTCCCATGAAAACGACGACTAGACTAGGTGCTGGACACAAGGCATCTAGACGTTCCTTTACAGATAGCATTGCCCATACAACGCTAACAATGAGAGTGTATCCAGCATCTAACAAGGTTTTGCGGCGTTTTGACTGCTGACTATTGATGGCCAACTATTTCAAGGGTTGCCATCCAGCAAAAGAGGGAAGGATTGAAAGAGGCGCTTTCTAGCTTGTTCATGACCATCACCTGCGGCTTTCCTGTAGCTTCAGAAAAGCTGGGCTGCAATATGACATCCTTCTTGTGTGTGTCCATACTTGCCTTGCAAGAAAGTACCTTTAACTAATCTTGTTGTATGAGGCTTCACATCACCACTGTTGCATAGCGCAAGCTTATCAACGTAAAGTTACAGGTGGTCATCTCGACCTTTGCTTTCCATTTTTGCCCCACTCACCTCCATCCCAAGAAAACTGTTTGTGGTGTTTTTGGCAAGGTCTGCCTTCTGTGGGGTAGAGAGATCGATTGACTCCCGCCGGAAAAAGTCGGCCTCACGGAGTGTCCGGGGGTTTCTGCTCAGCAGCTGCAAAAATGCATGTGCATATGTACATGATAGGCATGTGAGTGCTTGAACAAAAGGGCAATGCCAGTTCAGGCGAGCCATCCCATGCGTCCTAAATCAGAAATCGCACACAAAGTACAAGCTGCACAGACATACATGCATGTGCACTCCTACATACACAAGCAGAAACACAAATAAACACACACAGAAACACGCACCTCTGCCATAAGTGCCATAAACCACGCCAACGTTGCTTTCTGTATCTTGAGGGGGTGGTCATCAAGCGAGTGCGGGGAGGGCAGTAGGGAGGCTGGGTTTGAATCTAGGGCAAGGGTGTCCACGTTGGACAGCAATAGCCCATGCAACATGCGTAGCGCATGCCTGTGACATATGGTTGTGGAGGTAGCGTTGTAGAGGCAGTTTGTTTCGAGCAAGGTTGGCAGAGATCAAGCGACAAGGCACCCTACAATCAAACATGAAATGATCCAAGCAGTGGCATCAGTGCATCCAAGGCAATACACACACACTCACACTTACACACACTCACGGCAGGTGAGTCAAGGGAAGCAGATGCCTCAAGTGTCTTGCGCATGAAGATCAACAAGAAAGGATTGGCCAGAGACGGTTTAGACAACCTTTATACTATAGACTTACGCAAAAACATAGATTGACCAGAGCCGTACATACACACACCCTACAAGTCAGGCTTCCACGCATCAGAGTGCATTTATATACACCGCACCGCAAACCCATAGCATTTCAGCCCGACTTATGCACAAAATAGCTAAAATGGACCAGTCTACCACCCTCAAGCCGAAAAAGGGCTTGCTGCCAAGTGTAGAAAATGCTGGCAGCTCACCAGCCCTTTTCCCCCCCTTTTGTTTTCTGCAGTGGAGCAGTTTTGGGATGCCATGTTTTCCTTTTAGGGCCTCCTTTCCCTTGCCTGACGTGACAAAAGTGCTTTTGTTGTTGATAAAGCAGATTTCCTCTTTTTCCAGCATAAACCTGGAATTGGGACGATGCAAACTCACTCACTTCAAATCATTAAATTGGATTTGGAAGCCCAGCGTGTTGGCCACTGTCCGCCAGTCCCCATAAACCTCTGTGGGAGGAAGGACGCCGTCTGGAAAGGGGGACCTTGGGCCTGAAGCAGTGGCCTCTAAGTCCTCAGCCAATTTGCTGTGGAAGCAAACGGGAACGTCAGAGTTGAAATCTGTTTGCGATACTTTGCATCATCGGCAGAGCCACTGTCATTTGTTTGTACAGCAAAGACAAAACAAACCCGAGGAAGGTACCACCTAAGTATGTAGTGGCAAGCAGAGTGGATAAGTTCGAATGGACAAGCAGAATGGACAAGCAGAATGGACAAGTATAGTGGACAAGTAGTGTGGACGAGCAGATTGGACAAGTAGAGTGGACAAGTTAGAGTGGACAAGTATAGTGGACAAGTTAGAGTGGACAAATAGTGACAGGCAGAGTGGACAAGTAGAGTGGACGCGTTATGCAAGTCGGCAAGCAGAGACATGTTATCCTTTTGCATGTGTGTCGTGCGAATGCAACGTAAGTAGTGGCAAGCAGAGACATGTTATCCTTTTGCATGTGTGTCGTGCAAATGCAACGTAAGTAGTGGCAAGCAGAGACATGTTATCCTTTTGCATGTGCGTCGTGCGAATGCAACGTAAGTAGTGGCAAGCAGAGACATGTTATCCTTTTGCATGTGTGCCGTGCGAATGCAACGTTAAAGAAGTGGTAGCAGACTCAGGCAAGTAACCGTACATTGTCTGCTGGTGGCAACATATGCTTTCTAAGCTTCCAGCAATCATATAGGACCTTGAATTGGCATCATTAGTGGCAAGAGTGTACGATGATGTCTTATGCATGCACGATCAAGGCACTCACCTGATTCTCTTTGATTCATCACTCTGCTGCCTCCTTTCTAGCATGGCGGCAAGGCCTCTCAAGTTTGTGGCCAGACCATTGACTGTGAGCTCAGGTTTTGGCCGACAGCTGCGGTTCTGCATGAACAAAGAGTCACAAGAAAGGACAAATTAGCTGTGCAGCAAGTTGAGTTTGCAGGTGGTCCCCCCCTCCCAAAACATGACTGTTTGCTCTTCATTGCAAATCTAAGACAATTGCTCACCATCTGTGTACAAGCCTCTGCCAAAGCTGCACGTTAACTCAGTGATGCTCAATCCGTCATGTTCTTCTGTGCTACCCACGTTGAATCAGTGATGCTCAACACATCACGTTCTTCTGCTCTCCACCCACCTGCTGCCGCTGTGACTCAATCCACCAGGCCTCAAACTCGTCTAGCTCCACGCTGCCCCCCCCATCTGTGTCCACTTGCGCGAAAATGCTGCGTGATTCCTCTTGTCCAAAACCAGCCAGGCCCAGCACCTGCATTTGTTTGATTGAGATAAGTAAAAGTCAAAAATGCCCAAACTATTCTCGGCTTTGTACAAAGTAACCTTATACAATGACAAAGTTGAAGGGGTAAAATCAGACACTAAAACGTACTGGCAATCTTCAGACCACCCTCCTTAACTTCTATAATATCTGTGCAGCTTTATGAGCAGGATCAAGGAAAGAGTGGTCTATAAGTAAAGGCTTTTGAAGGTTTGCAAGTGCTGCAGCTGCATTCAGTGTATTTGCATGCTGCTGCAAGCTCGGAGACCTTGCTTATACAATATCGGTCTAATAAGGCTTGAATAAGAAAATACCAGAAGCAAAGCCTTTCTCTTCACTTACAACACCTCAAATTGCGCTGCCTTACATCCAAAAATCTGCACTTTCCATAAAGAGAGCACGCCACAGCCAGCAACAGTCCATACACCATGATTTTCTCTGACGGTAACAGAAACCATACATTTACACCGACTACAAAATGGCCATCAGAGTGACGCAACACAGCCACTGACCTGCGCAAACTCATCTTCCTCCAGGCCACCAGTGCCGTCTTCATCGTAAATTGCTGCGATATCATGCAAGGAGTAATGCACAAATAAGTAAGTGCCGCTGGACCTTTGCTGTGTGCGCTGCTCGCTGACTTGCACAGCTGATCAAGCCATCACATGATTCCAAGGCACACCAAAAATAATGCGGCACACATCCATACACCTCCCTTCTACTACTTCTGCTTGCTGCTGTCCCCAAAAAGGTGCACGCCAAACTTACAGAACAAGTCCCGGATCTGCAGGGCAGGGAGCAGACAAATGAGTTGGTGTTTGTGTGTGTTTGTGCGTGCGTGTTAAATTGAGCATCAAATTGAGATCGAAACAGCAGTAAACTACTGGATGATGCAGAGTCGATGTTCAAAATGTATGTGTTACAACGCCAAGTACTTTTGTGCCTGCTGTTAGTGTTGGCCAAATTGTGCCCACAAAGCCTGCGTTCTGAGATTCCAGATCTGTGTAGTCAATCAAGGCATGCAGCAGACAAGCACCAAGGGCTTTACAAAAAAGAGGTGCAGCCACAGTTTCATGCCCTGTGCGACAACAAAAGCATACATACCTCTTTTAGTGTGGCCTCATCATCGTGAATCTCCTCCAGTGAATTGAGCACGTACTGCAAGTAAAGACGTTTAGCTCACGTGATGTGCACTCACACAAGTACATGCACGTACATTTCTGCTCCCACAAATTAAAAAGGCACAACAAACACAACACACAAACACAAAACACTCAAACACAACACACACGTGCATTGCCGGTACAAAGAGGGCTGGGATGGTGCATGTAATTCGCAAATTGCGTACAGAAACAGCACGACAGCATCCACGTGTTCCTTTTCAGCTGAACACGTGCTGCCCACTCAATGGACGTCCGTCAAAGATTCAGATGTTATCATAACAATTTTTTTGTATTGAGAAGAGGGTTTAACCCAGGACATGAGAAAAACCAGCACTTTGTTCAGCTATCTCACGCAGCAGCCGCTAGCGATTTTAAATCTTTGCACTGCAGAATCAGAGGGGAGCACTCACTTGTAGTTGTGCGTACTCCTTGCACTGCAGCATCAGAGAAGAGTAAAGGCCCATATTGCCAGGGTCTCCAGACCAGCGAAGCCAGCCTCGCGTTGCTGAGGAGAACAGTGCAAGCAAGACGTACGGATGGTGCAAATTCGGATATTGCTGGATAGGCTGTGCCTTGCTGAACAAAAAAGGCCGCTAGCTAGAGCTGACGCTGTAAGATTTAAGACAAGCTACCTCTTCCAGATCGACAGTAAGGGTAGTGTTTACACACACACTTCCAAATTGGCAGTAAGGACAATGTTAAAGCATTCTCTACCTCGCAAGATGGATTCGCTGGCAAGGATTTGCATGCGTCTTAGGCCAGCAGTGTGGCGAACCTGCACAGGGTGTAAGTTGAACATGAGTAGATGTCCACAAGTCGAGATCGAACAAGACAAACAAGGCTCACATTGTATTATGACGTTTGGGCAGGCCTTCAGCACGTTTGACAGGGCTGACAGGGGGTGTGGGGTTCAAAAAGCATGTGAGTGAAATCACCAAATACACGGTCTTGCATGTGTGTACAGGGTTGGGTCATACGCTCCTGAGGGACGTTCACTACGATAAAATTCGTGTAAAATACGAAATACGCGTACAATACGTTCCATACGTTTTGCTTTTTTGGGAGTGCCGATTTTGGAGTCAAAATGGCGAAAATCGCTTCAAAACGCCATTAAGCCGTTCAAACCTTTAATATAATTATGCGTGATTGCATGTGTTCGTGTTTATTTGCGTTCAAACATTCACGTGTATCATGTGTCTTGTGCGTCACATCACCAGCCAGGCAACACACCTCTGTCATTATGTGCTGCTTGTCCTCTGGCCTACTAGACATCGCCCGCGTAAGGTCAAGCCCGCTCAGGCAGGAGTTCTGGAGGGTCAGTAGCATGTCCACGCTGATGTCTTCTGCGCAAGCGTGTGTGCAAGATGTGTGATCTGGAATGCATCACAGGTTGGTTCTCATTTCGCTGGTGTCCGTCGTGCGCAATAAGTGCGGAATCGAATGCAGATGAGTGTTGAGGTGCATGTGACTGAATGAAGTGATTCAAAGGTCAGGACGTGTATTTGTGTGTGCGTATCAATGATTAAAGACGAGCTCAAACAAAAAATAAATGCTTGAGTGACATGCAGAGCGATAAATTTGTGCATATTTTTAACGATTCTGATACTGGTCGTCACCGAATATGCTCCCTGTATATGGCTGTGTACTTAAAAGTTTCTCCAGCTATGTCACTCATTACTTTGCCATATATACGTCTTTGTGTATTATTGTGCGGCAGGAGATTTTGATACTACCGTAGACTCACGATCACTTCGGGACCACACTTTTCAAAACTAACTAGAATTTCGATTTCAGTTCGTGAGGAGGTCCGGAAATTCATTTTTGAGTTCAAGAGCCCCCTGTGAATACTGTCTGTGCACTGCTACTGCTGTTTGTTGAAGAGGCTGAAGCTGTGGCTGAGGCTGAGGCTGAGGCTGTGGCTGAGGCTGAAGCTGTGGGTGATGCTGATGCTGCACAGTGCTCAGAATCAGGGAAAGAGAGGTGAGGGGTTAGCTTCGTGCTTGCCCCTGAAGGACGTGTGCTCCATTACACGACGTGTCAGAGGTGGAGGCTTGCTTTTAAAGCCGCGCGGGCGCCCCACAGGCCTTTGCCTCTTCCTCTTGCAGCTCCTTGATCTGCCTCTCCCTCTTGCAGCTCCTTGCCTTTCAGCTGGGGACTGAGGCTTCAAAACAAGGCCAGGGGGTTTACACTGACGCGCTTGGAGCTCATTTTGAAAATCACCCTCAAAACCACTAAATAATTAATTTATCACTTCGAATTGTTTGGAGAAGGCCTCGAGAATTATTAAAAATTTCTGACTAAATAATAATTTCCAAAGTGATCATGAATCTACGGTATACTTCCCATACCCACACCACAGACTACTTCATCTGGACCCCTCGACTCACTTGGTATGGCAGCTAGCACGCGAGAGGAACTCTGTTCTTGAGGGCAGTAGTAGGAGGCCACCCACACCTGAACAAAGAAAGCGTGTTGATCTTGCAATTGAAGGAGTCCAGGCACGCCCGGGGAAACGAGTGTGTTGAATCATGCAGAGAGACGCTTTGGTCCCTCCATTTACCAGAGAGCAAACCAGGTTTGCCAGATTGATGCTTGAGGTAGCTTTTTCTGAGACTTTAGCATAACAATTTGCCGCCCTTGTTGGCTCTTGTGAGACGATATGAATAGACATAGATCCCTTAAAACAGAGAGGGGACATTAGGCTCATCCATGGTGCTGCTTCACCTTTGGCATGAAAAGATCAGGGTTTGTCTCTTTCATCTGGAATGATACCTAATGAAGTACATGCTTGTGGGCGTGATTGACGTTTCAAAGCCTTTGGCACTGCCCTCGAACTTTCTGTCAGAGGGGATTGATCCTGCACACAGAGCTTGTTCACCAGTCAAGGCAACAAGGATGACAGTTCTTTGATGTCTGGCTGAAAGCAAAAAGTTTCGTATCCAAATCAATCTCGTGATAAGGCAAAATCATGTCTGGGCAGCCAACCCAGTTAGGATTGAGTGAGTCAGTGAATGAGTAATTGGGGGCGCAAAAGTAAGTTCGTGAAAGAGTGAATGCTTCAGTGAATGGTTCAGTGAATGGTTCAGTGAATGAGTAATTGGGGGCGCAAAAGTAATTGCGTAAAAGAGTGAATGCTTCAGTGGGTGATCAATGACTGAGGTGCCCCAAGAGCAGGGTTGGCCAGAACCGTATATACGTACCGTATATGACCGTATATTTGGTGATTTCCCTGCCAAAAATAACGTACTAACACCGTATATATATGGTTCTGGCCAACCTTACACAAGAGACGATCTGAAACCCCCTTGCTTTTCAACATGCCTCACCTCATACAGGGGCCAGACACGGGAGAGGACGGCCATCTGCCTGTCCAGCATGATGACAATTCCACGATCGCAGCTGCTTATGACTTCTTTCACGCCCACCGTGTCGATGCAGCCAGGGGAAGGTCCAAAAGAAGGGCCCTCTGGGGAGGAGGCACCGCCTGTGCAAGACAGGAACGTTTTGTGAGGAGAAAGGAGAGAGTGAGCACACGGCGGGAAAGAAGCTGAGTGCAGTCTGACACGCAAGGCTCTTCCCGTTTGAGACAGAACAATTTGGGCTAGCTTGATGGTTTGCACAGCCAAAGCGAGTGCAGCAGATACACACAACTGCACCTACCCAGGTACTGCTGGGGCAGGGCCAGCACATCCAGCCATACAAAGATGGTGTTGGGGTCTGGCAGTTTGACCTCTTCGTCTGGGTTTTCATCTCTGTGCTCAGGCTGCTTTGATATCCTGGATGGATGAATGGATGAGTGTTGGGTGACAGAATGTCAGCAGTTTTAGGAGGCGACAGTTGCTGGCTGGTGTGTCCACCAACCACCAACAGTGCTTGACAATGGCTTCAGACACATCCAGGCCTTATAGTCACACCCACACATGCACATACAATACACACGTCCACACATACACACATGCATGCACACACCTGTCCACCGTGCTGTGCAGCATCTCAACAAAGTCCCCACTCCACGCATAGCTGATGTAGTAAGAAGGCTGCAAGGGTGTTGTGACAGTGCAGAACAATATCATTAGCATTTCTACTGACTCGGCATACAGGCGTAACCCAAGAAACCTAGCTCATCATGCTTGTTGGCACAGCAACATGCCAAGCGTACGTGCATCCGACATTACACCTCAATTACTCTAATGACATGACACAATCTATTCTTCCTCTCCCCCTTGCCATGCCTGTGAGGGTGTACCAAATCCTATCAAACTCAGCTTAACCCTCTGGTTACCTTGCCGCACCAGTGAGGGTGTATCAAATCAAACAATCGTGTGCGGGCTTCCTTTTGTGGGGGAGAAGGTGAGTAGGCCAGGTTGGATCCCGGAAAACTGTAGTGCTGTTTGATGGGTGGCTGGATCTGCTGGCCATCTGAAATGCTGCGGCGAGAAAGGTGCTGAGGGCGAGCAACGTTGGAGGACACCGAGTCAATGCTGCTGCGAGAGGGCTGGGATGGAGAGGGAAGTGGGGCTGTGTGATGCTGCAGCCCTGGTTGATGAGAAAATATGTGCATGCGACCGTAAGTGAGTGTCTATGTGTGTGTCTGTCTGTGTCTGAGCGTGTGTAGAAAGCATGTGTATAATTGTGCTTTATGACTGTGTTGTGTCTTTGTGTTTGTGTATGTGTATGTGTGTGTGAGTGTGTGTGTGTGTGTTTGTGTATGTGTGTGTGTGTGTGTGTGTGTGTGTGTGTGTGTGTGTGTGTGTGTGTGTGTGAATGTGCGAATGTGCAAGTGTACAAAAGTGTGTGCGCGTGTGCACGCACACGGAGCGTGCTGTTTGGTTGCTTGCTCTTATGAGTTGTAAATTCCTAACATCAAAAATTCAAAACACCTGGCTCGTGTATTTGACCAATAATTATAGCGTAAACCCAGGCAACACACCTGCAGGGGACAGGAGCCTGGCCACGATGTTCTGCGTTGTTTGAGCCGTGTCTTGCAGGCCCAGCTCCTGTGTGTTGGTTTTGCGTGTCACTTGTGTGTGCATGTGAGTCAGCTGAACATGCTTGCATGCTGAAGGTGCGCAGAACATCACAACTGTAATTACCTCAATGGACTTGGCCAGCTTAGAGAGGAAAGCCAGAGACACGCCACATGTTCTGACAGGGGTCTTGGCTTTGCCAGGATTCACAACGACGAACAAGGGGGGTATGTTATCTGCGTCCCCCTTCCTGGGTCCAGGCACTTTCGTGACTTCCGCCCACCAGGATGCAAACATGCCTCCTCCTATTTCATTTTGAAGTTAGCTGTCCCTTTATCCGTCACCTTCCTCGTTTAGGGGGATGCCGAGCTGGAAAGGTCAACAATCGCTCTGCTACTTTTGATCTTCAAACAGAGCACATTTTAATTATAAACGCAGTAGCCTCTACGCCAAAGCTAACGGATTTGAGCTTGCAAACTGTACGCACTCATGATTAGCCTATAACAGCCTTAATTGCTTTTATGCAATATAGGTAAATTATGAGCCATTGCAGTTTGCCTTGGCAAGCTGTCACAGTTTGACCGAGTCTGTGTGATCACACGATATAAGAGGCAGCAATGGCACGGCTAACAGAAATGAGGTACAGCATACACATACTCACACATGTACTCGCCCGACACACACGCACACACACACACACACACACACACACACACACACACACACACACACACACACACACACACACACACACACACACACACACACACACACACATGCACACACACACACACACACACACACACATACACACGCATACAAACACACACACACATATACATATACATAGCACACATATACACACACAGGGAGCAAGAGCGGGCGCTCTCTTGGTTCAAAGCCCAGGAGCTGGAAAGAAACAAGCAGGCATTCACCACAGCGTCTGCTGCCCATACACAGAGCACCTTTGAGCAGGCTCAGGAGCAGAAGCTAGCACAGATTGGCTCCCTGTTTAATCAGGCACTGGAGAACCTTGGCCAAGGCCAGCTTAATGCGCAGGAATTTATGTCCCAGAAGGAGCAGCAACGCCATGAAGACACTGTGCGTGCGCTGCAGCTTGAGCAGCAGCAGCAGCAGCGCTACCGCAAAGCCTTGAAGCAGGTACGTTGGAGTTTACTACAGAAACGAAAGGAAAGAGCTTTAGTTAAAAGGGCTAATACGTCAGACGTGCCTACATTTCTAGAGGTGGCACCTGCCCACACACAGCCCTGTATTCACTCACAAAACTGGGCTAGACCTCCTAGACACTGTTACTCCGCTCAATTTTTTTGTTCCTGATGCTACAAACTGGTCTTGGGTTCCATACTACTCAGCTCACTACTACTCCTCTGCAGCACGTGCTCCCTGTGCAGCAGTGCCGCGCAATCGACCCCTGACTGCCTCCTGTCCGTCCAATGCGCACATACAAACGCACACACACGCACACATACGCACACACACACACACATACTTGCACAAACACATACACACACATAGCATTCCTCCACGTTTCAAAAATGTGAGCTTTGTTTCAGATTATAGATATATATGGTGACGTGCATCTCAGCTCTGCCTTATCCTTGAGCAGGCTCGGCTGTTGGCAGAGGGCAAGGTGGATGCTGCAGCTGCCCACAAGGCACGGCGTGCTGCCATTCAACAGGTGTGCGTGTCTGTGAGTGTGTGTGTGCGTGCCTGTATGTGTGTGTTATTTGGGGTGAAGGCCGAGGATGTGAACAGTGGCCTAGTGCTGGGTGTTGTAGGGAAAAAGGGCAGGGGAGTATGTTCGATGGTGATGAAATGTTAATATTCGCACGTGTGCACATGGGTGACATAATAATATTCGCACGTGTTACATATTATTCGCACGTGTGCACATGGGTTGCGCTATGCTAGGTGCGCAAAACTTTTTATGTCTGAGAGATTGGCAGGGTATACCTGAACGCGTCCTGTGCACTTGATGTGTCTTCTCTAGGCCTGACCATCTGCAGAACACCCCTACATCAGAAGCCTCCTCAGAAGCAGTAGTAACTCCATCATGCTCTGAATTTTGCACAGGTGGAGCGGCAAAAAGCCCACAGCTTCCGGCAAGCGCACAGCAGCGCGGCGGCATTGCAGCGTGACCAAGCGCACACGCTAGCGGCAATTGAGGCAGATCGCAGACGTCGCTGCTTGCCCGGTGCTGTGGACTTCAAGTACGGCGAAGGAAGACAAGTGCTCTCATGGGGTGCTCCTTGTGTACACGTGCATATGATGCAACGCACGCGCAAACATCAGCAACAATACCCTCATACAACCGATTGCCATAATATCCATGTACTTTCAATGCGCATGCATACATACGCATATGTTTGTGTGTAAATCTGGCGTGAACAGCCAGCTCACATACTGCAGGGGAGCATGCACGCGTCGCACACACCTACACCACGCATACTTGACTTCACACACATACGTGTGCAAGCGTAGCCGCTGACAATCGTTTGACACACTAAAACGCATGCTTGCGTCCACGCTTTTCTCATTTTCCTGCAGGCATAGTCGTCTGCATGAGCAGGAACTGGTCGCTCCTGCATCGGACACCCCCCTAGCACATGTCCCAGACACAAAAATCAGTGCGCAGCACGTGACTGCACGGTGTGTGTATGTGGGTGTGTCTGCGTGTCTGCGTGCTTGTGTGTGTTATAGTGTAAGGGTGCAGCTAGAGCCTAATGCAGTGTGTCTTATAAATCGTAGCAGAGGAACCTCGACTTGACAAACTTGCATATCTTATACGTATAGCTGTGGCCGGGATTTCCCTGTCTTGTGTGAATGTGTGTGACCCCTTAAAGATGCTCTCTTACACTGCCTGCTCCTCTGTGTCGTCTCTCGTGCAGCTTCTTTCTAAGTGTGCGTTGTCGTGCTATGCACGGTCACAAAAGCAGCATACCAAGTTTTTGGGATCGGCTGCTTTTCTGCGTCACTTTCTTGTTCTTGCCGTGAAGAGTTGCTATCGGCCCAAGGATCGCCCTTAACCAGTTCATTGCTTGCCTGCTTGTCAATTTAGCCAGGTCTGTGGAAGTGTGAGTCTCTGGCAGGAACTTTGTGTTCCTTGGTAGAACGCACCCATCTATCAAAGTGCACAATAGGATAGACCTGGCTACTTTCTTTAAAACTACCAGTGAAATATGAAGTATGTCATCTTTTTCTGCCTCTTGCCACAAAGACCTGTCCAGCCACCAGGGGGGGGGGGGCGGACAGAGGCCCTGGATAGGCATGCTTTTCAGATGTTCTTAGTGTACTTGCCCCCCCCCTGACTAGCAGTTTGCAAGCTCAGCACTGACGGGCTCTCCGACCAGTTGGGCCTGAAAGCTGCCAGTCAGGGGCAGTTGTCTGCTCGACCGCGGCGCAAACCCCACTTATTGTTGCCAAATTTTCATAACAGATCACACACTGCACCAATCCAAAGATGTTGGGTACATTGGAGTCCTTGTAATGAAAAAGATCATTGCAAAAGGTTGGAGTGAATAGAACATGTGGTTGCCGAAACTGTGCAAAATAACGTTCAACTTTGCAAGGGTACAGGTGCCCGACTTGTTTGCATTTATTCTTGTTCATTTATACGTGGAGCGGCTTAACCTAGATCTGAGCACATGCTCTGGCAGCTCGTATTGTCAAACCCAGTTAGAAGCTAGATTAGTTTGAATCTGATGAAGTAGTAACTTGTGACTTGAATGGCTGCTCCTTGCGTGCAAAAAGTATCATTTCGGACTATTGCTCAATTAATCCCCTCTGGTAAAATCCCACCTAAGACTATGCAATCCCTATAAAATGTGAATGTGCCTAATGCTTCTTCTCCGTTGCTTCACATTTCAAGGATAAAAACCTATGATGAGGCTGGTATGGTTGATGCAGTGGTATGTGAGCAGTCGCCCCTTCAACAAAAAACTATTGCTGTCAGCCCTCCTGGCCAACTTTTGCATTTGCATTACGGTGATTTTTTTTGAAGGGGGTGGGAGGAGGAAGGCACCAGAGCTGCTCGTGCAGTGGAGGCGCAGCACAGAGCACAGGAGCGCTACTTGGCTGCACAGGTGTGTGTGTTGTGTGTGTATATGTGTGTGTGTGCGTGCACGTGCACAGAGGTTGCTTGCTCTTACAATTTGTTTGTCATTAACATTAACTTAGTTAAGACATCTGGCTCGATGTATCCCCAAAATGGATGATGTACCCCAGGCAAGCAACACATCTGCAGGGGACAGGAGCCTGGCCACGATGTTCTGCGTTGTTTGAGCCGTGTCTTGCAGGCCCAGCTCCTGTGTGTTGGTTTTGCGTGTCACTTGTGTGTGCATGTGAGTCAGCTGAACATGCTTGCATGCTGAAGGTGCGCAGAACATCACAACTGTAATTACCTCAATGGACTTGGCCAGCTTAGAGAGGAAAGCCAGAGACACGCCACATGTTCTGACAGGGGTCTTGGCTTTGCCAGGATTCACAACGACGAACAAGGGGGGTATGTTATCTGCGTCCCCCTTCCTGGGTCCAGGCACTTTCGTGACTTCCGCCCACCAGGATGCAAACATGCCTCCTCCTATTTCATTTTGAAGTTAGCTGTCCCTTTATCCGTCACCTTCTTCGTAAGGGGATGCCGAGCTGGAAAGGTCAACAATCGCTTTGCTCCTTTTTATTTCCAAACAGCACACATTTTAATTATCAACGCAGTAGCCTCTACGCCAAAGTTAATTTAATGGATGTGAGCTTGCGAACTGTACGCACTCATGATAAGCCTATAACAGCCTTAATTGCTTTTATGCAATATAGGTAAATTATGAGCCATTGCAGTTTGCCTTGGCAAGCTGTCACAGTTTGACCGAGTCTGTGTGATCACACGATAAGAGGCAGCAATGGCACGGCTAACAGAAATGAGGTACAGCAAACACATACTCGTGTACACCACAAACACACAAACTGCTGCTTGCCCCTATCCTTTCCTGGCCCTGCTGCTACCACAGGGTTGCATGACCTGTATTGAAAGAGAAGGGGACTTAGTGTAAGGCGTGTTTGGGATGAGAAGAAGGATGAGGGAGCTTACTTGGGTGGAGACTGGGGATTGTTGGATGTTCACTGTGTTTATTTGGGAAGCTAAATAAGTTAAAATCTGATGAAGCAGCACGTGGCTGATTTGGCTGATCTGTGTGTGCTGCTGCTTGCAAGTCCAAGGGCTGCAGCCCAAGAGGCAATATTTGAAAGCTTTGCTGTCGGCCTAAAGAAAAGAAGGTTGTAAAATGGCTTCTCGACTGTAAGTTCCTACTGGCGCTCCTACTACTTGCAGGCCAAGCTGCGAGCTGAGAGGCATTACTTGGAAGCTTGGCTGTCAGCATGGAGGGAGAAGGGGTTTGAAATGGCTTTCGACTATTAATTATCTCATTGCTTGCAGGCCAAACTGCGAGCTGAGAGGCAGCGCAAGAAGCTAGAGGAAGAGCTGGAGAAGGTCGAGTCAGAGAAGCTGCGGCTACGCAAGGCAGAGCTCACTGCACACCAGCTGTGAGTGACGCAGACGTTTTTGGTCTTTGTGGCTGTTTTATTGCACTACACACTGACTGTGCCTTTGGCTTCCTACTAATGTCTGTGCTTCATGCAATAGGTAGGCCCTGAAGGCACAAAGTCAATGCTCAGGTGAACATGATCATGTTCAAGAGGAAGACAGCGGTTCCACTTCTGTGTCCTTCCCTCCTCCTCTATGGTCTAAATAGCGTTCGTGTATTGATGCAGGGTTTTGAGCGACAAGAGCTCTTGATCAATGCCATAAATGTATCAAAAGGGGAGCACAAGGAACAGCAAACACGCTGAGACCTGATTTGATACGTGAGCATAAAGGACAGCAAACACACTGAGACCTGCAGGGACCACACAGTGCCTGAAAGGATGGATGCCGAGGACACAGTGCGCAGAGTTGCAGCACACGTGTAAGACTGGCAATCATTAAGCCACCTACTGTTGCTGGCTTGCCAAGATGTGCTTTGAAGGAATTGTCATCCACACATCCACACCCCTGCTTCACTCTCTTTTCAGCAAAGACATTATCAAAGTATCATTTACACATTTTGATATGCAAAAAATGAACGATTCACAGGAACAGGAGGAGTGTACAAAAGCGCCCAAATGTTCATGTCACATGCTGTTTCCTCGCGCGTCCGTGTGTGGTACTCATAACGGTTTGGCAGCCTTGAACTGTGTGAAAGGCCAGTGCAAAGCCCACGGTGCAAATGCTTATGGTGCCATTTTTCACGGCCACCCCAAAAGAGCTTTCAAAACAGTACCTAAACGCAGTTGCAAGATAAAAACATATTATTATTCTAGGCGTGCTTGCAATCCAGGTCATATATGTGTGTGTGTCGTTTAATCTTGCGTAGGCGGCTGCAAGACAAGAGGAAGCAGGAGGAGCTGCTACGCGTGTTTGAGGACAACTTCCTGCCAGACCCTTCTAACCCTGCACGGCAGCTGCCTACATTTGTACAGAACGCCGGTGGTGTGCCTGCAGGTGTGTGTATGTGCGTGTGTGTGTGCATGCGTATGTGTGTCACATCGGAGAGTATTTAAAACAGACACACCTCCACCTGTCAGACATTGTGCCGGCTGGCTGCTCTTATTTCTGCAGAAATGCAAATAAAGTTATAAGAAGACACGATGCGATGACCCATGTTTGGAGTTGGCCAGCAGAGTCGCAGAAATGGGCTTGTTTAGCTACAAGCACGCACGCACGTCACGTCACTTGTACTATGCACGTGCTTACTTCAGTACACGCACACACCTGTTCTATGCACGTGCCTACTTCACCTGTCACCTGTCACATGTTCTTTGCACATGCCTACTTCACCTGTCACCTGTCACCTGTTCTATGCACGTGCCTACTTCACCTGTCACATGTACTATGCACGTGCTTACTTCAGTACACGCACGCACCTGTTCTATGCACGTGCCTACTTCACCTGTCACCTGTCACATGTTTTATGCATGTGCTTACTTCAGTACATGCACACACCTGTTCTATGCACGCGCCTACTCCACCTGTCACCTGTCACTTGTTCTATGCACATGCCTACTTCACCTGTCACCTGTTCTATGCACGTGCCTACTTTTCAGTAGAGTTGCATCTGGCGCACATACCAATGTGTGAATTCGGGTGTGCGTGCACATGTGCGTATTTCCTTCTGTGCAGGTGCTCCTCAGTGGAGCAGTAGTCGTGCTCACGTGGGTCCAAAGGTGCAGCATGCCAAGGCAAATCAGCAGGACGGAGGTATGTATGTGTGTCTCTGTCCTTTTTCTGTGTTTGTATTGTTTTCTTTGCGTGTGGATGTATGTGTGTGTGCGTGCGCACATATGTGTGTGTATGCGTGGGAGTGAGTGCGTGCGCACTTTATTAATTTTAGACTGCCTGTGTAGTAAATGTTTTGTACCCATTTTTTGTACCATTTTGAGTGTGCAAACATGTTTGCGTAATTTATAATACCATACAATTGCATTATTTAACTCCTTATTCAAATGTAACCCGTACTTTCCTCTGCTGGGGCTTAAGCCCTCATGCCAGGCCCTCGTCATGGGTCCTCCCTCCACTGTTTTCATTAATGCTTGTCTCTTGCACGGGCCTTTTCTTGTGCTACGCATGCCTCGTCGTTTTTCACAAAAGGCCGTCCCACACCTCTGCTCATGCAGTCCTGCATGGGCATCTGTGTCACAGCATCTTCCTGTTTCCTGAGCACGCGCTTACCTGCTTCCCTTTTGTAGCTAGACAAACCATCACCAGATAGGAAATCACTTTCAGGTGTTCGAGAGCACGCAACTACCCATTGTTATCATCTTCCCTCACTTACATTGCTGGACCCACCATTGCTGACCCACCACAGGAGAGGAGTTCACATTCAGGCCTTTCCCCCCTCCCCCCAGCTTTCCCCCCCTGCCAAAGATGCCTGTTTTCGATTGGGCATCAAAAGGCCCTCAGGGACAGCAGCAACATGCACAGGAGCAGCAGGACGACTGGCAGCATGAGAGGCAGCACAATCAGCAGCAGCAGCAGCAAAATGAGCAGCAACAAGCAATGCAGCAGGCAATGCAGCAGCAGCAGCAGCAGCAGCAAACTGAAGAGCAAGGAATCCAGGAGCATCAGCAGCAGCAGGAGGCACTACAGCAGCTAAAGCAGCAGCAGGAAGCAGAGTGGGACAGTGGTCAGAGCTTGCAGGATCAAAGCAGAGGAAGTGATGGGCTTGGATTCAGGGAGCAGGGGGGCAGGCTGGACACGATTGATGAGCTGGGGAGTACTGTGGAAGGTGGGGTGACGTCAGGGGGGCTGTGCATGCATGCTGCGCATGCTGCTTCTGCATCAATCGGCGTGAAAACCAGACAGCTGGGTTGAACACAGGCAGCTGCTGCGTCTATCTCACACTTGAATATGGCACGCATCAAACACTCGCAGCTGTGCTTTGCCGCTGCGCACACACACACACATACACACACACACACACACGCACACCCACACACACACACACACACACATAAACATACACACAACACACACACACACACACACACACAATTGCATGTTTTTTGTAGGGGAGGGGGCAGAGGATGCAGCAGGTGATGGAGATGGCAGCAGCGCCAAAGGTGCGTCTCTGCAACAGAACTTGCGCTACGGCACTGCACCCCAAGAGGGGCTGGGTGGTGAGGCTCAGCACAGCATCTTTGGCGGGGGGCTTGTCAACGGGACAGGCAGGGAGGAGAGGTCTCAGGGTGGGGGAGGGGTTCGAGAGAACAGGCAAGAGCAGGAGAAGATGCAGGAAGGCGGGGTGCAGGAGATGGTGGGAGAGCAGGAGATGGTGCAGGAAGGCGAATTGCAAGGGGGGAGTGGGCAAGGCAGAGGGGGGTTGCAAGGGGAGGGTGTGCGAGGGGGAGGGGGAAGGGGAGAGCAAGGAGGTGAGGGAATGCAACAAGGTGGGGGGGAGCAGGAGCGGCAGGCTCGTAACGTAGGTGGGCAAAAACAGGCTAGGCAGCAGAAGCGGGTCGGTGCCCTGCTGGGTCTAGGTGACAGCGACAGCAGTAGCAGCAGCAGCAGCAGCAGCACTGAGTCCTTGTCAGGCTGCAATGCTATGGATGCTAGTGGAGAGGGAGAAGAGGACGACATGACGAGCGAGTACTTTGAGGTGAGGACGAGCGAGTACTTTGAGGGACCCCTGCAAGCCCCTGAAACACGCTGTGGGTATAGAGTGTGCTGTTGCGTTGTGTTGCACTGATGTGCGTGTGATGCAAGGCTAGTTGCAAAGAAACTGGATTGACTTAGATTGCTGACTACTTTTTCCACTCAAGACCCGTGCCACCGATCATCCAATCACGGTCATGCGCATCTGCAGCCCTACAGGCCAATGCCTTGTACAGTGCCTCAAGCCATTCCACTTCAGCTCCATTGCCATCTTAAAATTGTGACACGCATCTGCAACCCTAGCCCAATGTCATATTCAAGCGTTCCATTGCAGCACCGCCACACGCTGTCCTTAGAGCA
>Ga0307947_1000333_pt1:30000-31984 | contig 31984 bp, 37 predicted proteins | sample OrgLakmetagen232_FD_201840 | JGI IMG/M metagenome (GOLD analysis project Ga0307947, IMG submission 201840) | Saline water microbial communities from Organic Lake, Antarctica - #232 | ecosystem: Environmental > Aquatic > Non-marine Saline and Alkaline > Saline | place: Antarctica...
TGCAACTGCCACCCCCTCACGTACACCGCCACACACCAGCGTTGCACCGCCAGCACCGTCACATGCAAAAGTGCCAACCACAGCAGCGGCAGAGAGCAGCACCGCAGGCCAAGAGGAGGGTACAGGGGGGGCAGGAACTGCAGCAGCAACAGCAGTGCCTGCAGCTACAGCAGCAGCAGTAGAAACAGCAGTAAGAGCAGCAAGTACACGAGGACAAGGCCAAACCCAAACCAGCCATGATGGCAGCTCCTTGGATGACCTCCCTGACTGGCCGTCTGTGGCTTCCACACCAAACCGTCCTCTTCATCACGTTACAGCGGCAGGAGGTGTTGGTGATGGAAGGAAAGATGCGGTCAGACATGGCGCCTACCCTCCAGTGTATGCCCTCCACTCACCCTCCACTTCCAACGACTCGTGGAGCATCGATGAAGTGCTGGAGCATGCGTTTGCACAGACAGGGCACAGGTGGCCGCCACTTCCATCAAAATTCTCCCCACAGCAACAACAGCTGCGGCAGCAACAACAAATGGGAGTGCAAGAGCAGCAGCAGCAGCAGCAGCAACGACAGCAGCAACAACAGCAGCAACATCAGCAAAAACAACCACAACTACAACAGCAACCGCAGCTACAACAACAGCAGCAGGAACTGCACCATCAGCAGCAGGAACAGCAGAAACGACAAGAGCACCAGCACCAGCAGCAACGACAGCAGGAATTACAACAGGAATTACAACAACAGCGGCAGGAGCAGCTGCAGCAGCAGCAGCAACAACAACAAGAGCAGCAGCATCAACAGTATCAGCAGCATCAACAAGAACAACAACAGGAACTGCAGCAACAGCGGCAGGAGGAGCAGCAACACCAACAAGAGCAACTACGGCAGCAATATCAGCAGCAGCAGCAGCAACAACAACAACAATCAGGCCAACCCGTTGCTGTGCACTCTCCTCGGAACTTGGAAAGTGTGGAGGCTCTCACCCATGCCGTTTTGCAAGTACGTGCTCGATTAGTCGTAACCTACAGATGGTTCAAAAACTGAATGTCAAACAATAAGTGAGAGATTGAGCTTTAGAGGTATGAACATCAAATACTGCCCGTGATTGCATAGATGCCCGTGATTGCTTGAATGCCCGTGATTGCATAAAGGTCTGAACATCAAATACTGCCCGAGATTGCATAGATGCCCATGATTGCATAGATGCCCGTGATTGCATAGAGGTCTGGACATCAAATACTGCCCATAATTGCACCCCTGTTGCGCATTGAACCCCCCCCCCATGTTTCGGCCGTGTAGAGGCTAAAAGAGCTTAACAAGGCATTACTTTTTGTCCGTTCTAAGAACCCAGCAATGGACCCGAGTGTTTTTGGGGGAGAGCAAAGCCTCCCCTTGCCGAAGGACCGCACTTTCCCAACAGGCACATGATAAGTTTGCTTGTTGTGCCAGTCACAGAACATAGGGAGTTAGATTCATGCACGCAGCCAATTGGACGTCATGTGCTTGTTGGAGGCCTGTCCTCGCAGGGACTGGGAAACACCAAAATTTAATTAGGTATAATTCATTTATCGTACCTTTCCTATAACACCCCGCATTAACATCATTTTTTGCCCTGCGGGGTGACTGCAGTAAGTATCTACAAATATCTGTTTTGACCCTGCGGGGATGTGCGGGATTGGTGTAAATAAAGTTTTTTGGGTCGCTGCAAGACGGGTAGCAGTTTGATCACTGCCGAGGGTAATTAGGGGCGGTGCAGGAGGTGCAAGAAAGTGTAATTTTTTGTCGTCATGTACAAATTTGGGTAAAAATTAGATACCGTACCTTTCTTAATTCACCCCGGGTAAATATCGTTTTTTGCCCTTCGGATTGATGCCGGCATCGTATAATATATAATTATTCAGAGGATCCGGGGTTAACCGGGGTTAGCGAAAATAAAGTTTGGTGGGTGAGTGAACAGTGATGAGCGGAGAAGGCCCCTCCGCCCCCCCC
>Ga0307947_1000334_pt1 | contig 31970 bp, 31 predicted proteins | sample OrgLakmetagen232_FD_201840 | JGI IMG/M metagenome (GOLD analysis project Ga0307947, IMG submission 201840) | Saline water microbial communities from Organic Lake, Antarctica - #232 | ecosystem: Environmental > Aquatic > Non-marine Saline and Alkaline > Saline | place: Antarctica: Organic Lake...
TTGTTCAGTCTGGCCTCTTTCTCTTCTTGAAGCTGGCTTTTTTATGCTATAGCTCAACTGCCCTCGCTGGCGGATATAGCTGTGTAACCCTTACCCTTACCCTTACCCCTTGGTATCCTCAGTGTGATATATCTTTTTTTTAACGTGCCCAAAACTCACAGATGATTCCCCCTCTCTAATTAATAGCGGTCGGTTTATCCTGGCAGATGCTTAACTGTCAACTGATTTTATTCAGTGCTGCAATGTCATTGTGCCTTTTTCCCCTTCCCAGTTTTTTTTTTGTAGGTGCTACAATTGGAGCTACAACAACAATTATCACAGTTTCTACACGTTTCATTTACGCAGCCTAGCAGTCGCACGTTTTGACTGATGGCTTATCTGTAAATCCTGTCCGCATGAACATCTTCCTTGTTAGCCTTTGCACACAGCACCGCCAGCTGGTCTTCCCACCTCAATATGAAAATAGCCCAACACAATTGACAGCTTTTTTGAACCAACCAGATATATATGGTGTGGCCTCTTTTGTGGTCGAGTGCCTAGCCCTTTTCCCTTAATTTTCTCTAGTATCTTTTTGGTTTGGTTTCAGGCTTTTTCCAAGCTTCCGCTCAGATGCCCCCCTTGGGAAAAGAAAAGAAAAGACTCCGCTGGTAGTGATGACACAGCCAGCATGATTAAGGCCCCCCTTGGGCATATATAGAAGCGAGGTAACCTTACCTTACCTAGCAGTCGCACGTTTTGACCGATGGCTTTCTCTGTAAATCCTGTAAAAGAAGATTACATTATGGCGTCATTCTGCTTTTTGCCGGAAGCGAGGACTACACCATCATCTGCACTCGATGAGTGTCCTATTCTTTTAAGTCGATGCTTTCACGGTTTCCATTTCTTTCCATTGGCAGAGCAAGCGAGAAGACCAGCCATATGCTGACGTGATCAAATAGTTGTAACAGGTAATGCAAAATAACATTGTCTGAAGTCTAACTACAAGTGGGCAAACAGGTGGCGCATATATACCTCACCCGAGGAGCCAAGGCATTGTCTTAATGTGCACCTACCAAAAACAACGAGCCGCTCCCAAATCAGTCAGCAATTGTTTACCTATTCTGACCACCAAGTGTTCCACCCAAACATCCAGTCTCAAAATCTCAAATATGCCCTGAAGCCCCCCCCTGTTGTGCAGGGATCTCCGAGAGTCTTCCTTATTCATACCAAGCCAGCCTCAGGTCTCATAAACTTATCTAGTGTGCAAGAAGAGTGTTTTTTCCTACTTTGCAGCCATCTTAGCTTTCTTCTTTGCAGCTGAAGCAGCCTTCTTTGCTGCAGCAGCATCGGCCTTAGCCTTCTTGTCCTCAGCACTCTCAGTCACCACAATGATACGCTTGCCCTCATCAAAGGATAAGCCTGCTCCACAGTTTATGCAGTCACACTGCAGAAATGGCAGCGAGCAAAACATTCCAGAAGTCAGTGAGACGGAAGTCAGCGAGACACACTATGGATGCTTTTATGCCATTACTGTTCGAGCATGCTTCATCATTGCCTGCGAGGCACTTCGTCACACAAAGGTTTACTATAGAACAAGCTTAAATAAATAAGTGGCGCCAGGATTCAGTCAAGAGACCTGTCAAAGCTTAATTTGGCAAGGTCACCCCTGCTTCTTGCTTCTCTTCCACACCTGCCAGTCATTGACTGCTATGCTAGCATGCCTGAGAAATCTGACCATGGTCATGCACGTGCTTGCAGAGCCTTATGTGTGTGCTCTGAACTGGTCCCCTACCAGCTTATCCTGTTTGCCTCGCCCAATATCATGCATGTAATGGGTGCATAACTCTCTCCGCACCAAGCGTCACCACATCAGCAAGTGGTCAGAATGCAAATGTATTATAGCGACGGATTAAATTTCCTGCTCTTCACGAAATACATCAACATGACTTTGCTCGGCAAAAGACTTGCATTCCTGGCATCGCCAAATGCCCTGGCCCGGTAAGTCTTCTTTCTAATTATCTAGTTTTTGTGTCAAGAAGCTGAAATAAAATGGTGAACTTTTACTTCCTAGATTTTTTTTCGTGCTTGGCAAGACGTCTTCAAGCCAGCAGTTCAGTTCTTACTCGATTCGAAGACAATAGTTTTTGGAGAAAGGTGCTACAAGGCTCTCAGTTTTTTTAGAAATGCAAAGATCTAGAACATGAAGTGACCAATAGGCGTGGGATGAGTGCATGCGTACAGATTCACCTGAATTTGAAGCACATTCTAAGCAAGGAAGGTCCACTGGGAAGAGGACTTGCATACAGGAAACGTCGACAGTTCTGCCAAGCACCAATTTTATTTCACGCTCTCATACCTTGGGCGCTTGAGTTAACTAACTAGTTTTCAGATGGCGTGACTTCTATTCATGCTAAATGTGTTTGGCACACGATTCAGGCCAATCTTGCTTGCAGTCTGTTCAGCTCAACACGTAAAAAACAATGTAACACAATCCCAAATGACCTCAACTTACTACTGACCCACTCATTCTGCGCAGTGCCTAGTTTGCCAATCTCGTCAGGATGCTTTTGACGTAGGTTCTCATTGTATATTTTCCAATCCCACACACATTTAATGCAATGCCCTACACGCAAGCGGCCACGTACCGCGTTGGTGCCTCGGTTGCCTGGGACAGTCAGGATGTCTCCAAAGTAGGTGAAGTTCTGGGTGTTGCAGCTGGGGCACGGGCCTCGGAGCACCTTGGCATCCTTGAACACAAGGTTGGTGGCTGTGGTGGCTAAAGCATACACAACGGGCAACAAGAGGCCCCACCTGCAAGGTCAACAGAGGTGTGTGTGTGTATGTGTGTGTGTGCAAATGTTTACGTGGACATAGAAAGGAATGGAGGGCCTGCTCATTTGCAACTAAGCAACCCACTGTAGCAAAACACGAGTGAGATGTTTGTAGTTACGTGTCACACGGGCCAACTAGTGTGGTGAAGAGGCCTGTTGCTACTTTCGGCTGGCCCTCTATAGAGGACAGACACACAGGGAAGGGAAAACTGCCATCTTCTATGGTTTGTCTCAAGTGATCAATTTGCACAGCCTGCAAATGAGCGTGCGGTGTGGGCGCTGTGATTGCTGCAAATAACATAACGTTCTGGACGTTCTAAACACTCACAGCAACACAGGTCCGTAGGGTGGGGGCAGCTCGATGGCCTCTGTAATCTCAAAGCCGGTGATGTCATCAATGGCAAACACAAAGCCTAGCACCAGCAGTGCCGCTGGCACGTTCAAGGCAAGCAATCGGAGGTAGTCCGGCACCGCATCGGAGTACATTTGCTGGGTGCGGATGCTGCATCGAGGGCCCTGCGTACTCGTGTGTGCATTGTTGCATATATGCTTGTGTGTGTGTGCGTGTGTGTGTGTGTGTGTGTGCGTGTGTGTGTGTGCATATGTATGACAAGAGCAATAATGTTGGCGGTGCGCATGGCTACAACATGTGGCAAGGCCATTCGCGCACCTGTGCTGAAATGACGCTGCCCCTTGTTTTAAGCTGAGACTTCAGGGAGTCATAGTCCGCATCACTCATGATTTGTTGACCTTTAGCAAAGGCCTGCAGATAGGATCGTGCAAAGGCCAAATGCTCTCATAAAAGAAAAGGCGAGAGCAGGTCCTGAAAGCAGAATGTGACGCTGTCACATTATTCCTGCTAATGTGTTCAGCTGCTAGGTAACTTTTTTGTGAACATATCACAAGTTCTTGTACAAGCTCTTACACACACACACACACACACACACACACACACGCACACACACACACACACGCGTGCGCGCACACACACATACACACAGGAGTGCACGCACGCAAAGGACAAGTCAAAACAGTCCATTAACACGTACCTGGGTAGCTTCCAAAAACATGAGCTCATCAGTGCCCAGCACAGCCACCTTGCTTCCATTCCATAGCAGCTCATCTCGCAGTGTTTCAAACTCCGCGTCTGAGATGGCAGGCTTGCCTGCACGGCCAGTCAGGCAACAGCAACGTGTCTGCTTCATTCAAAACATGCGTAATTGCCAGGCGAAAACCTTCACCGGAGGAACGGGTGCGCAAACAGGAGCGTGTGTAGCGCACGCGCACGCCAGCAAAGCCACATTGCTTGGTGCATCCCCCATGGTTGAGCTGCACAATGTAATCATCTGCACAACCCTGAAGGGCCTGCTCACCGTCAAAATAGTAGGCACTGAGGGCAGAGAGGTATTCAGACTCCATTTCTCCTAGAGACAGGGGCTTCCGGCGCTTGCCCTCCTCATCGATGGAGCTGTGCGTGGAGAGTGATGAACGTTGAAGTGAGAGGGGTGAGGAGGAATGCAGGTTTCCACGTCGGTGTGTGTTTGCCGGTACACGCGCGTGTGCACAGAAGAATCCCCTTTTCTCTCAACCAAAGTGCTACCCCAGATTTTCGCTCACCAGATGCCAGTGAGGCTTCCCTCGTCGATTTCCTCCTGCGTGTTGTGCACAGAGGGGAAGTGAGGGAGCAGAAATTAACACGCCCGCAGAGTTGACGAGCTGCTGACACTTCACGGGTGCCTCTGAACAAAACATTATGCTCTTGTCACACGAACAAAGCGCGTTCCGTGCCTGTGTTTGTGCTCTCGTCCTTAGCTTCGCTGAAAACCTCTCTTCACTCCTTGCTGGAACGCTGCTGCTGACGCGCAGCCTCACGGGCAAGGCAATGAGGGGGCTCCGGGCATTGCAGGCGCATTTGGTGTTCAGGCACTGAGACTGCGCAGAACGCAACATGTTGACCACGCTTTCGTTTAGAAAAAATGTCAAAAATTAACAAATTCCTAACTGGTGTGTGAAAAATCAACTTCTGTGGCTTGCACAATTGTGCACACAGTTTTGTTTAGTTAAAGAAGCAGCATGATGCGTGTGGCAGCGGCCCGTCATCGGGTAGGGAGTATGAAGTCAGGGCAGTCAGGGCTTGAGTTCATTGGTGAAGACTATTGTGTTGGCTTATGCCAGCATGGTGAATGCCTGATGAGGAGAATGGATGCGAAGGACTTCCTCAGTCTCAGCAGCGCGTGTGCACTCACCCGCCCCTTGTTCCTGCTGCATTGCAGGAGGCTGGCACATCCTTCCCCTCAGTGCAAGCTGTGCGTCACTACTTTGCGCCCCAGAGCCTAGCTTTCTCTGAGGAAGTGGCTATCCAAAAGCCTGTAGGTAGCGTGTGTGTGTGTGTGTGAGTGTGTGTGTGTGTGTGTGTGTGTGTGTGTGTTTGAGGGCAAGCACAAACACATTTCCCACTTCACATCAAAACACGCGTACAATCTCAGGCTTCCAAGGATGCACGCCCCTTCCTGGACGAGTGGAAAGGCAAGAAGGCAGGCACAGAGCACATGCTCAAGCTGATGCAGGCTTACAAGACAGTGGGGGACGCCAAGAACGAGGTGGGCCACGCTATGCCAGCAGCTGCGCGATGTCAACTGCTTTGTTGCGTGTCTGTGTACCTGCTCTTTTTTCGCTCGACAACGCTAAGGTTCATTGATCGTCGGGACAAGTTTTCTTCCCCTCTCCTCTCTCCCTCCTTCTCGCGCAGCCCTACCTTAAGCCCCACAACCTGCGCACGTACGAGGACTTCAACAAGCCCGTGCCCAACTTTAGGGCCATGAACCTCAGAGCTGGGGAAGTGCCACGATTTTTTGATGGTGTCCTCAGTGGCCGGGCAAGCGATGCAGTGGCACAGGTACCTGGGAGAAATTCCAGGGATGAGCTGTTGTTAAGGAGGAATTAAGCTGGGTTTAGAGTGGGCAGCCAGGAGATGTTGATTATGCATTTGTTTGTTCGTGCATGCATGTGTGTGTCGTGTGCGCGTGAGTGTGTGCGTGTCTAAATGGGCACGCAAGTGTGCATGTGTGTGTGTGTGTGTGTGTGTGTGTGTGTGCGCGCGCTCGTGCATGCTTGCGTGCCCATTTACACACGCAAGCAAGCACACGAGTGTGTGTGTGTGTGAATCTGTCTGTCTGTCTGTCTGTCTATGTTTGAATAGAATTTTGTGTGTATGTGTGTATGACGTGTAATTGTGTTCGTGCACATTTAATCCTTTCCCCCATCATGCACTCACAGAAAGACTCGTGGTGGGCAGAGCGCAAGGCAGAGGCTGAGAGCGCCATGAAGAGCTCAGCTGCAAAGGCAAGTCGCGCAATAGGGGAGAATTGTTTTCCTCATTGCCCTTACACGTGAGCGCAATGCACACGTGAGCGCAATGCAGATTACCAGCTTGCTTGAAACGATGCATTATAATACCATAATACCTTGCTACCCAGTTCTAAGCGCAACAGCAGCACATGCCAAGGCCACGCAAGCCGCTCCTGTTATGCTTTACCAAGACCTGCACCTGCACTGATACTTCTGCGCAGCCATTCCCTGCCGTGCCAGCCCCAGCATGGAGCTACGGCAAGAGCGTGAGCATGGACAGCTTGCAAGCCACCACGTCTTCCTACATAAAGTCCCTGGAGCCCAAACGCAAACTGCAGCTTGCTCCCATGCCTGCCCAGGTGAGATGAGTTGCCATCCCAGCAATCCCAGCGTGTCCAGATTGCACCACATTTAGGTTTATGCTGCTGCTTTTAGCAGCTGTCTTTGCCACCCTTTCCCCAAAAATGAGCATCTATCTCGTGTCACATTGTCACTCACACACGTCACACATGCTCACTCCACACACGAGCACCTAATGCAACCTGCTACAGGTGAAGGACAGCATCGCCAGCTTTGCATCTGCCCTGAAGCAGGACAGCTCTGCGCCTGAAATCACTGACATGGTGATGAAGGCCCTTGCTGAGAAGGCGGTGGTCGTAGAGGGGGGCAAGCCTGCTGAGAACTTCAAGGTCAGAGCTCATCCGGCATGCCTTTCACAGAGATCAGCACTTGTTTGTTGTTACAAGATGTATATTGACGGGCAATTCTGGGAAATACCACCACGACAACATCTGCAGGCACCAAATCCATTCTGCCATCCTTACCGTTCATGCTCCTCCAGCTCTTGATGTCTGCATTCCCTGTTGCATTGTGTTTAGCAATAGTATACTATTTCTTGTCTGTGCTGCGCAGTTTGTGAGCGAGGCGGTGGCAGCCAAGGTAGTGGCAACTAGACGGGCTCAAGTCCACGACCGGTACCTGAAATACTGGGCAAAGAAGGTGTGCTCCCACTTGTTCTTGTTTAGTGTGCTAGTGTTGGTTCACAGGATCTCATTCAACCGTTGCTGCTAACACACTATTGTCACTGGGAAATCGTTTTCTAGACGTGAAAGGTTAAGAAAAGTGCCAAATTGTTCTCCAGTTAAAGGATAACGATGCTGAGTTGGAAAAGGCCTGTGTGTCTCTAGTTTGGCTTGGGGTGCGCGTACTCTTTTTCTGCTCGACACTTACGATGCCAAGACCCGCTAGTTCCTGCTAAGACCTGATACTGCTCACTGGTATTTGTGTACAGGTGCTCATTTCCCCAGAGCTAGCTTTGGTGCCCATGAAGGAGGTGGATGGACAGCTAGCCTCCAAGTTTGAGGTGGGCCTTGAATCTCTTAACTTTTCTAGTCTGTAACACAGCAAACGTGCACTACCTTGCTTTCCTTTCGTAACTTTTTCACAATGGAGGCAGTAAGTTGCTGTACTCTTACACAAAGCAGTTTATGAATTTTTCGAAAGGATTAAGGGGCTTCCGCCAACACGGCTTTGTGTCTGTACGACAGTATAATTTCTTAAAAGGCCATGACAGTGCGGTCATGGAAGGCTCCGACAAATAAAAGGAATACTACAGCTGATGCTGGTTAACAGAAATCTTACAAAGCATCCTAATCAAGCTGTTCACCTTAGCACCAGCCTTCCTCTTTCTAGTTGCATGAAGTGGCCCCAGCCCGTGCTTATATACTCACAAGTCACCGTTGGCTAATATCGCTTGTATATGATTTGGGCTTCCGCACTAAGAACTCCACATGTATGTCGTGCATATATGGTCACTCCTACAAATGATCCTGGCCTCTCTCTAACCCTTAGCTTGATCATGAAGCATCTCTTCCCTCCTCATGTCGTTCATCGTAGGGAGTGGCCCCAGCCTACGCTGACGTGCTCAGCGCAGCAGGTGCCGGCCCCAACACCTTTGCTGAGCGCTTGGCCGCCTCCCCTGCCTTCTCCAAGTTTTTCTTAAAGCGCGAGACGCTTGCAGACGTGGAGAGCGACGTGCCCCCTACAGAGGCTGAGCAGCAGGTAGGGCTGTGAGGTACATTTTACTAACAGAGTGCATTTTGACAACCTGTTTTAGGAAATTTGTGCTTGCTGAGGATCTAGCTATGCTGTGATGGTAGATAAGGAGGGTTTTATGCCCCCTTTCTCCGTTGGCTGATCTGTTGGAAGGACAAGTGTAAGTTGATATTACAGCTTGGAGTGTGGGGCATCCATTAAAGTCGAGGTTGAGAACCTTTGAATTTGGCTCTCACACATGTCCCTTTCAGCATGCAGACTAAAATAAAATTAATCACCTGTGCAATGAGAGGGGCATCGTGTAAAGAATTCCGCAGTTTGTGGCGTGAGATGAATTTGTAGTACAGTGTTTGGAGTCAGCTCAAGGGGGAGCACAGGCGCAAGAGGCTCCAGTTGCCCACAATGTAGGTCTGGTACGCCAGCCTGTCCCTTGCAGTAACAATGCCCACATTCACGATCACGCAATCACATACATACACAGGCCAAGGCGCTGGCTGTGAAGTTGGAGAGCCCTGAGGAGGCCCTGAAGGCCATGCTCGGCCCAGAGATAAATGCCCTAGGATCCGGCCACAGCCTCCTGTCCGCACAGGCGAGTTACTTTGTACTCGTTAGTGCAACGCCATTGATGGCCGATTGCCGGCCCCAGAAAAGCTTGTCGTGGGACCTGGCCGGCAGGCCTGTAATCATCCTACAAAATTTTAATGGGTGCTCTATTGTTGTGTACAAGATGTACAAGACGGTGGACTATAGTGTAGCGCGGTTTGGTGTCTTCCTTTTTTGTTTTCCTTTTTGACCCCATGGTGTTGAGTACCTGATGAGTTTGAGCACCTGGTTGAGGTGAAGTGTGCAGCTCACAAAGGCAAGGGCGCTTTTTACCAAAGCACGCTTGTTCCTATCGCATGGGTAGATCCTTGTCTACCATATTTGGGGTTGCACCTGCAGCGCACGCATACTTATGCGCACACATACATACATACATACATACTTATACACGCGTGCACACACACATACACAGGTCCGTGCAGTGACAGAGCACAAGTACACCGCCGACCGGTTGATGTACAAAGAGGGCATGAAGCTGGCTGCTCGGCTGGAGGAGGAGGAGGCTGCTTTGAAGAAGGAGCTGCAGGTCAGTGGTGGCAGGTGGTTTGCTGATGCCGAGTTTTTGGTTGGTTTGCTTTTTTCGGAGTTCTTTTCTGTGGGAAGATGCAGCGCTCGGATGTTGCTAATAGAACCCTTCAAGACGAGATCATCTGGAAGAGCTGACAAAAAAGATAAGCTTCAGTCTAGATATCCCGTATTTTTTTCATGTCATGTTGCGCTTGATCTTCAAAACAACATCCCAATTTTTAGCAGCTATATAAAGAACGCTGTACCCTTGAGGCAGAAGCCCAAACTCTTTAACACGAGAGACCTTTTGCTCTTTCACCTCTCTCAAGCACGTTTCAAGCATAAACCCTCATACGTCAAGGTCCTGGTATCTACACCTGACCTTCAATGATATTCAGGTAGGGCCCCTGCGAAGTTCAAACTAGCTTTTTAATCTGACAATTGACAGTAATTCAGAGATGCAGTCAAGTCTGGATGCTGCGTCTCACGATACTAGTTTCAGATGCATTTGAGCGTCAGCCAGTGGTGCTGTTGAGCAAACCAAGCATTGCTCTGAATGCGCCTCAATTATAAACCAGTACAGCCTAAGTTAAACGTTGTTGTTCTTGTGCAGTGGCTCTTGCTTTCTCCTTTTGAACTGCGGCTTGCGTACACAACAACAACGTCACTTTGTTGATCTTTGTTGCTTTTGTAGCTCCATGTCATCAATGAAATACCAGATGTTCACCTCCTCCTTTTTGCAGCCTGTGTACGGTGACCATGTCGACGTGGCCCAGCACCAACAAAGCCCCCTGTCGCCAGTGCAGAAGGTGCTGAACCGCACCAAGGTAGGTTGATGCTGTTGTGTGAGTGTGTGGAAGTGCGTTTTGGGGGGATGTGCCAGGTGGTTTGTACGCATCGGTGTATTGATTGCCGTCCTTTATGTACGTGAGGATGCAGTCAACACACAGAAGCGTACAAGGCCCACGCACACCGCTAATGAAACAGTATATGCTCCAGAACCTGCACACCTACTCCGTTGCTCATTTTCTTGAGGCGTGCCCAAACAGAGGCATGCAGGAAACACCTGATCGTCTATGCTTAACTCGTTCACAGACTGGGCTGTTTGCTGGTTTTGCTGGTGTGTATGATGGACTTGCTCACACAAGCAAGTAAATTCCGGATTTCGCCTGCTAGTAACTTGTACACACACGCTCACTAACGCTCACATTACCGTGCAGGCCATGCAAGCAAAGAATGCAGAGTTTGAGGCCGCCATCAAGGCAGCAGACACGCCCTACATGAAGGACGTGCTAGCCAAGAAGCAGGAATGTGAGTTGAGAGGGTATGGGTACATTTTGCGTGCTGTCTGTGTTAGTAAAAGTCTCCTAAAATACACATCTGAGGTCATATACAGGTTTGTATACAAAAACATAGCACTTCTGTACAGGATTTATTGGGTTTCAGGTTCAAGGTGTGCGTCAGAGGCTTGATTTGTGCCATCAACTCCCTGCCAGAACGGTGGCATGGGAGCAGAAGCGCAGCTTTTGGTCCAAATTTTATCATATTCTTGTTTCCAGGTAAATAAAATGTCAAACCATACCCATTGAATCAAAAAAGGGGGGGTAAAATTTTGCCTCAAGGGTATGGGCCTGTTTGCTGGCCAAAAGAGTGCATTCTGAAAACCCTGGAGGCGTGCCGTTTTGCCACCAGCTGAGTGTAAGCAGGTTTTTAGTATGCTTCCCAGGGATGCCCTTTTAAGTGTCATGGTCTGAAATGCTGGTGTTGGGCGGTGTTGGGCAGCGACAACTCAGATATTTAAAGGATGCGCTCAGCTCCTCATTTAAATTTGATTTACCAAGTGGCTTTGTTGCAAATACTCAAAATATTGACAAGCTCATCGACTGAAATGGCTGTGAACGCATTTCAGACTATGAGCCCTTCACAATATATTGCTTTTAGTATGTACTGTACCTCGCAAAAAGCGGCTCCTCAATCCGTGCATGCTATCCTTGATGATTAGAAGTTTCCCTGCCAAAAGTGGAGTCCAAAACAGACCCCCACCCCAGACTCCCGGACCTTCACCAAACTGTCCGGGAACGTGCAGGGGTGCGCAAATTTGTACAACTAGGGATCCTGCATGCTCAGATAGTGGTGTTTGTTTTCTGGGCAGAGATGTGTGATATTATTTGTAAAGACGTTCAATACAATAATTAATATGTAGGATAGATAATATTCGTGTGATGCAACATGTGCAATTTGGTGTTTTCAAAAGTGGGTTAAAATGGCTCGAAACAGGCCAAGATCACCACCATTTTGTTTGAAATACTGTAATACCAATTTAAATGTAAAGTCTTACTTTTCATTTTGCTATACAGCTCGCTAAAAGTCGCGTTTAGCACAAAAACCGTCAAAATTGACCGAAAACTTGAAAAACACGGCCTGTTGTTTATAGTACAAGAAATTCGATGTTATATACAAATTCCATGTGATACAAAAAATCACTGCCCATCCTTGTCCTTGAGGATTCATTTAGCGGGCTTGGCTGAGCTGATATACGGTCTCGGAAAGTGAGCTCTCACCTCATTGGAAAGATGTCAGCTTAGGGCTGCTTTTGCCACAAGTACACCCCTCCCCACCCCCCCACACACACCCACACACGCACACACAAAAATACAGTCATGAAGGATGCCAGCAACATGCCCCTCGAGGAGCTGCTGGCCCCCGAGGTCATCACCGAGAAGATGGACATTGAGCTGGCAGAGCTTGCTGTGAGTGTCTTGCTGTGTGGATATAGGTGTTTCCCTAGGGCAACAAGTATAGATTTGGACCTGGTTGCTGGATTGCTTGGACAGAGTGGTTCCACAAATAAGGCAAGGTGTTTGGCTCAACCAGGCAGGCGGCAGATAATCAGCTGAGGTCCAATGGATTATAGATAAGACAATGTTCAATTTTCTTGGTAGCATATGTGTCAGAATGCTTGCATTGCCTCTTAATCCTGATCCTGCTCAATGTCATCGGCCAGATCAGGGCGTTTTTTCATGATGGAATCAAGCGACAAAGGGTGTGTACTTCTTCAACACATGCACAGCCACCACCAATGTCTCCTCGCTGTACTAATTGCAGGAGCTTGAGGCAGCCATCAATGATGCAGAGGAGGAGGAGCTGTGGTCACTCACCTTAGCTGCTCAGCTCAAGCACTTGCAGGTGCGTGTGTGTGTGTGTGTGTGTGTGTGTGTGTGTGTGTGTGTGTGTGTTTGCGCGAGAATGTGTGTATATGAATGTGTGTGTCTGTGTACGTGTGCGTGCGTGTCCGTACGCACAAGCCAGTTCTCTGTCAGAAGAAGTGCTGACACGCATAGGAGGGTATACATGCTGCTTCTGAAGATTGCCTTTGTGAACCTGGATCACATCATCATATCACCGTCCTATCCTTTCATCATCCTTTTTTGTGCACCTGGATCACATCATCATACCCTACGACTGCGACCATCACACGCTCTATATATTGCGTCGACCTGCAGAAGCACTTTGGTGTGGACCTGCCACATGGGGTGATTGCACACATGGACCCCATCTTGGTGAAGAAGATTGACTGGGAGACCACAAACAACCTAGAGGACTGGGACATTACCCTAGATGTGAGTGCCGTGCGTGACCCTGTTTAAAATGTTAGGAGAGGGAGGTCACCCAGTATGGATGCTATGCATAAGGTTGCGTGCCTTTTCTGTTGTAAGTGCGATTTGATCACCTTAAAAGTGAGCACCCCGCAATACTGCAGATGCTGTCGTATGTAAGTAGTTTCTGACAATAAGCTATAGGCGATATGAGTGCGCATGGTACAACTTTTACGTGCAAATACTGACTGCGATGTCAGACAAGCAGACATCAAAAATTGTGGTAATAAAGGTGTGCACTTTTGGTTTATCCATGGAAAGTAGCAGCTAGTACCGATGGATCTCATGATATGGTTGTTGTTTTCTTGCAAATAGCAGTGATTAGAGAGAGAGGGAACAGTCATATGCATCCAATTCATCTGAAATCACCGTGAACCGGTCTAAATTGATAATCAAATGACGTTTTTGTCGTGACCTGCAATCGGTGGTTGCATCTCCACCAGTCTGTCGTTATTGGTGGACATGATAAGAACAAGGTGTTGCTATCTCCCAGAAAGGCTTGCCAAGCCTCGGCGAGCCTCACACTGGGCAAGTCTCAGCGAGAATGAATTACACTTACACATGCTGTTAGTGGACCAAATTAACATGTACGTACCAGAAAGGCGGTATATCATCGCGTACTGTGAACCCCCTTGACCCCTTGCAGAGTGTCGGGAGCAATAAAAACAATTGAAGTAAACGCCTCGCATAGTTCGCATTGATTGGGGTAATATAACAGGTCGGCTAGAGCATTCTAGGTTCCAATTCAAGTCAAAACACCCCAAAATATGTTTTTTCCGTCCAAAAACGCGATTTCCCCCCATTTTCCGCCTTTGCCTTTCTTTTCGCTCTTGCCTTTGTTATGTGCATGAAGGCCTTGCTTGCTTAATCAAGAAAGGGGCATAGAAATCTCGCATAAGCTCGCACTGTGTTTAATAATCAGGTTTCCCCCCCTCGCGTGGCTAAATTATTAATTTTTGTCAAACCTTGCATTTATTTCGCGTTAGTATGGTATGCATCTTTAATCGTATTTACATCTACAAATCCGTTGTTACCACAGGCAGGCATGTGAGCGCGGAAACTGTGCAGGTTGCCGCTTTGGTCCTGGAGACCTTTCCTAGTCGCTCATCTTCTGCTCCCTCATCTGTAACATACATCGCTGACCTACCACCCTCCCTAACCAACCGCCCATACTGTGCTCACATTGTTTTGTTTGCAGGAGCTTGGCAGTGAGTATGCAAAGGAACAATGGGCCCTCGAGACCCTGTCTCACCACTTCCTGCCCCTCATCCGTTACCGCCGCGCCAAAGCTCTTAAGTCTGGATCACCCTTCACACCTGAAAAGGCCAGCGCCCTGCGTTAAGGGTTTTCCCTGTGTGACTGCAAAGAGTGGCAAGGTTGTCGCTGTGCTCCTGTTTAGGATGGCAAACCTCAGATATGTCCTGCAGATTTTGCATGCAGCCTCCTCGTCCCCTTTCTGGCTGTTTCACTCTTCAGGCAGTGGGTTGGCTATTTTATACGTTGCAATAGTGCAGCAGCAGAGGTCGTCTGTAGCAAGACCTCAAAAACGTTTATCAAGCTTGTAATGCTCCATCGGACGAATGTTTCTGTTAGGTTGGATGTGATAGTCGAGGCCAAGTTAGGGTCATCTTGTGACATATTTTAAATGCTTTACTATGTAATAGGAGCAGGGAGGTGGAGTTAGTGGGGGTGGAGTGCAAATCAAGTCCTGATTCCGTTCACCAAATGCACATAGATACGGCATGAAACAGCGTTGACACCAAACAGAAGCTGTTGGCAGACACATTCATGGCTGAGCTGGTGAGTATTGCGGTGTCTGCTCTCAAGTGCCGTATATAACGGTATGTGCATTTGGTAAACGGGATCAATTGAAGGCTTACGAGAAAAAGGCTTTCAGTCTAAGCGTGTGACTGCTTACCTGCTCATAAAAACATTCAGTTCAGAGTTCATGTAGAAAAAAATGGAGCATGTTGTTGTTCTGGTGCAACATTGTAGAAACTTCCTGTGCTCTTGCCTCTGAGAATGAGGTTTACAAAAAAGGACCGCCATCAGTAAAGAAGTGCGACTGCTAGACTTCCTTTCCATGACGAGCAGTACCTCAAGGTGAGAGTGCTACTCGCCAGGTTCCCTTTCGTGAAGGAATAAGGACTCATATCTCCTGCGAAGAGACATTGTATGGGGATGTTGAACAGAATCAATTCAACTTGATTTACAGTCATTCCCCTCCACCACCCCCGGGCTTACAGAGTTTACAGATAAAGCCATCAGTCAGAACGTGCAACTGCTAGGTGTGTATGTAAACAATTGTATAATTGTTGTAGTAGCACCAGACTTGTAGCACCTACAAAAACCCTTGGAAAGGGAAAAAAGGCACAATGCAGCACTGAATAAAACCAGTAGGAACAATCAAGCATCTTCCAGGACCAACCGACCGCATTTAATCAAAAAGGGGAAATCATCTGTGTGTTTTGGGCACGTTATAAACATGGACTGTCACACTGAGGATACCAATAATGAGAGAGGCAAATATCAATATGCATAAACTCATGCACCCCCTTACATACACCCTCCACCCCTTTAGCTACATGCACAATGCTTGCACCTGCCCCCCTCTCAGTAGACAGGCCCTCACAGCAGCAGCAGCAGCACGTCCTCAAGCATGCTTCAGCAAAACCCTGCTCCAGCACAGCACCATGCACACTACTGCAGCATCTGTGGGGCAGCAAGGCATGTGCGCACACATACGGAGTTTACAGAACGGTAAGTTTACATCGCTATATATGCCTCTGGGGGGCATTTCAGCGGAAGCTTGGAGAAAGCCTGTAACCAAACCAAAAAGGCGCTAGAAAAGTCAAGGGAAAAGGATTAGGCACTCAGCCACAAAAGGTCGACCACATCATACACATCTGGCTGGTTCGAAAAGGTCTTGGGAAAACGAGTTGGGCTATTCTCATACTAAGGTGGGAAGACAAGCTGGCGGTGCTGCGTGCAAAGGCTGACAAAATGTTCATGTGGACAGTCCAGCCAAATGTGCTCCTCATCCTGAGCTGTGTGCCAGTCACGTTTGTATCCAGAGCTCATAAGGCCTCCTATTCCTATTATGACGCATTCTTTGGACCAGAAAGTTATGACCAGAAAGGCGAGAGCAAAAAAGTGCACGGCTAAGATCGTTGGAAATATCCAAGCGAAGGAAGAGAGGCAACACATGCTTATGATGTCTTTTTTTGTCATCCCCCCAGCAGGGACAATCCCCGTACTAGGTACACCAAAATGTGTGTGACAAGTCCTCATAAATCTGCTGGAATGGTGAGCCTCATGTGGTGATGTCAAATTTTCAAGTTCTCTCCAGCGCCCATTGATATAATTCGCGTAGATTGAGCTCAAACAGATTGAAAGATTTACGAGACCAACAGGAAATTCAACCCCAAATCCATACAAGATTCCCCAAAGCAACCGGGTAACTTCACGTTCCTCCCAAACAGGCCAGTTGGCTTGCTGCTCCAGTTTCTAGTTTAATTTTTCGCCTTCGGGGTTGGTAACCCCGCCTGCTTATTGCTTACTACCTTGGTAGTTGAGTCAGTAAGCCTGGTAATTACTCCAGTCTGGTAGCATTATCTATCATTCCGATGTTACTTTGGAACATCCAATTATATCTGCCAACGTTGCAAGGAGATCTGGCTGTCTGCTCTATAGCAGATGCCAATCCTAATCTATGGCTATTTAGCCAGAGGAAGTCCAGCCAAGGCAATTCAGATGGACATCTAACGCTGGCTTATCACAAGCAAAAAATCAGAAAATAAGGCGCAAGAGCAAGGAGGTGAGCTGCTCGTGACACATCTTCTATTAGGGGGGTTTGGAACACGAATCAAACCCCCGTCTACTGTGAGGACATTAGACCCCGAACCAGCTTGAGACCACAAAGGAAAAGCACACAGATCTCTGTACCATTCTTCAAGGACCTTCCATTACTCTCCACACCATCATTGTGGGTGTTGGTAGCATCAGCTACAACACTCACACTCTGGAGCCTTTCAACTGCTTTTCAACCGCTTCAATAGCTATTCAACTGGTAGCCTGCCTCAAGGTGTGTTACAGTGCTCACCCATAACTGTCACTTAATCAAGTACTCAATGAACCTGTGGGCAACCTCCTACAATTAATAAGCAAGTTGCAAAACCTACTAGTTAGCACGTTGCATGATTGAACCAGTTATTTTGCATACCCTTAATGGGTACCCTTCATGGGTGAAAAATTGCTAATATATAAAAGCTACCTTTCTCAGCAGGAGTGGGCACCAGGCGATGGCGGCACTCAAATGTGGACAGGTGAAAAATATCATAAATCCCAAAATTTGAGTGAACTTGAGTGTTATAACAACACGGTAGCAGCCAGAAGCTTCCATTGGGTCATGACGACAAGGTTCACACGTTAGCCAAAGTATAAAAGCTCAGGGAGTGAGGGTATGTGGTGCGCCTGAAGTGGAAAAGAGGAAAGAGGTAAAAAGGACCAGGACTGAGTTTGAACGATAGAGGAAGGCACAAGCAAGGTTTTCCGTCAGAGCATTTGCACATGATTGAAATTTGTGCAGGATTGGTGGCACGCAGTAACAGAGAAAATGAGGCCAGATGTAAGCATGTTAAGCAATTTTTGCACCTTGATCGAGACTGCGCCCAACAGCTTGAAAGTGGTGCACAATGCAAGCGAATGCCAACTTCATTGCTCACCAGATGCAAAATATCGGTAAGCATGTGTCCCATACGCGCTTTGGGCGTGGTGAGTACCCATGGTCAAAGAGGTGCTGCAAGAAGCGCTGCCAGGAACATATAACGCGCTAATTTGAAATAAAAAGAAGATGAAACGGACACGCTGGTATTGTGATCACATCAGCGTGATCAAGACAAGGAGCACTCCTTACGTGCCAGCACCTAGACCGACGGTCCCCATGGGAACTGCAAGACTTGAAGGTGAGTTGCATATTACTTGCAACAACGATGTTTAAATTATGCAAATGACAATCAATATGGTAGACTGATCCGCACACATAAATTTGAGGCAAATGTAGGAATGTACTCTCAGCAACGCAAAATTGAGGTACTAATACAGACTGACTTGCAGGCGGTCAAACATAATTCAGGTGAAAGGAAAAAGAAAAATTGTGCAGGCAGTGAAATACCACTCCCCATTTGAATTAAAGAAAAGGAGCCACTTTGGTATCGGGCACCGTAGAACTTCACCACAAAAAACATTGAGGATCAGGAGGCTTGCAGCTCAGCCTGAAACCGGCTCTTGATGAGAGTTGGTAATGGAACTAGAAAGTCTACAAAGGAAGGTTTCCAACATCCGTTCATCCTCCTTTCTGATTAACCCGCAGGTGATTTAATGATGAAGCCGCCCTCTCGAGTCTGGAGCGCACGCAACATGATGGTTCCTTTGAGTTCGTTTTATGGTCGTCCTCACTGGCAGTGCTTGATAGGACTTTTAGTTGCACTTGTTACTTTGAAGATGACGCGGCTTTTTGTGATGGTTATGTCGAATAGGCGGCAGCAAGAATGTGAGCCTTGCTGAGTGGGATGGTTATTTGTTGGTTTAATTGAGAGTGTTTTGCTCAGGTGCTCTTCAAAGTCGATTATGTGCCTGCCAATCAGTGGTCCAGGCAATGGATCTGGCATTACAGTTGCAATGGCTTGCCACCCATTTTTCCCTTTCATTCTTTACTTGTTCTATTGTTCTGTTTTTCTGCCTTCAAGGTGTACTGACCTGAAGTTCAGTTGCTGTCTGGCTCAACCAGGCTGATGAGCTGCCGGTGCCACCAGTTTAGTACAAAGAGCATGGTAAGTCAAGGGTTGTACTCAGAGGCAAATTATCAGCACTTGACTGCGGTTGAAGCGGTTTAAATCAACTGCAAATTCCTGCACACAAGAACACAATTGAAGAGCGGTTGAAGCGGCTGAAATCCACATTGAATTCAACCACTTCAATCGCTATTCAGCTGATGCCTGTTTTGTCTGACGTCTCCCGAACAAACCTATGTGTGTTTTTTCACTGCTTGTCCTCTTCTCTCTTTACTTGAGAACAAATGCAATGCAATTTAGACAAAAGGCAACAAATCACTGGCATACTGTCAAATGTCATGTACAAGTAGCGAAGAGAAACTACGCAGGCAGTGGAAAACACTTCCCACATTAACAAAGGAAAAGGAGCCGCTCTTGTTGGTGCCGGGCACCGTCCCTCACCAAAGAAAAGAGAAAAATATAATTGGGATTTAGGAGGGTTGCAGGCCTGGCCTGAACCCGGCTCCTGATGAGAGTGGGTAATGTAGTATCGGGGAAAGGGCACGCGTCTGTTATGGACAAATTTAGCAGCGTAGTTGACGGAATGAACATGGCTACGAAGCAAGTATTTCTTTTAATTTTGAGGGTATTACGTAAATCAAGCCTACTACGCTGAAAACAGAAGTAAAAGTGAAAGAAAAAATGGCAGCAAGAGGGGCCGGTCGGATGGGAAAAGAATATAAAGGAGGCACGAGGGGAGATCTGAGGGGGAAAAGAAAAGTTAAGGCGGAAAATGTTTGATCCAAGGAATCCACAGGAAGCTGTGCAAGGAAGACTAGAGTGACAGAGAGGGACAACTGAAAAAGCTGAGGCCTGGATACCTACACACTACCAAAGGAGAATCCATGACAGGTCAAATGAAGTTAAGGTGGGGGATCAGGTTTTGTGCCAGCACTTTGGCCGCTGTCACTTCTCTGTAGAGAATTTCTTACTTTGGACAAGCCAAATGACAATTTATATAATGTTTGGGATAAACTAATGACCAATGGAAGAACATTCCTGGCCACTTAATTATCATTCTTGTGGGAAATGCGGTACATCCCCCAAACACACATCGAAATATGTAGAATAGTAACTAAATTATAACTAATAAAATATACAGAATAATTCATTCACACTAATTGTCATTCTTCTACGACAAAATTTCACGAAAACGGCCGACAGAGTGGTACGAAGGAAATTCTTGGGACCGATTTATGACGCAGGTCGTAACATTGATAGCTCGATCAATAGCGATAGCGATGGCGGTCAGCGTAGAGACGTCTTGGTTCTAGTCCACAGGGATGCTCGTCATTATTGTAATGACGCAGGTCGTAATAAATCAGAAATAATCAGAATAAATTAAACAGATCAGATCAGCGTACCCGTCAGCACGTGAGTACCTTTTGTCAATCCGAGAGAACCCATAGGAAGGTACAAATCTCGGAATTCGGAATTGTCAGTCCTCTCTTTTAATCCGCCAACTGAATAGCTGAGAGGCCATCCGTACGCCTTGCGGGTTCAAATCCGTCTTCCCCATTTCACACGTTACATTTGGTGGAGTCGCACGGTCACGATTACATCTAACCTAGTGCTCTCCCAATCGTCAAGTCCGGCATTGTCAACCAGTACAGTGGCAGCCCTCCTCCTCACCCAAGGAGCTCAGCAGATCGCCGTGCGCAGAGGTACCATCTCCTGTGCATCAACCACATCCTGTTCGGCTGTCCGGTAGGCAGTGCTCTGTCTTGTTTCCTGCCTCGTGTTTTGATCCATTAGCTATTTCTTGCACCGCTAGAACTACCTTAGCAAGAACCCCACATCGTGTGTGCATCGGGCATACAAACACACTTGTAACAATACTCTGCTGTTCTCTCTTGTCTGCCTCAAGCGCAGCACCCTAGAGAGTTGGACATGAGTTCATCTCACCCTCTTACCGGAGAGGACTTCAATATGGCTGAGCAAGTTGTTCAGAATGAGCAAGAAGCCGCAGATCAGCATCAGGCGCTGCTGCAGCAGCAGCAAGTTCAGCAACAGCAGGCCGCTGCATAGGCAGCACAGCAGACCACTCAGCATCAGATCACGCAGCAGGCCACTCAGATGGCGCAGCGGCGCAGCAGATGCTGATCCAGCAGCAGCAGCAGCAGCAGCCTATGGCCATGCCCATCGTCGCGTTGCCAGACTGGAATGGCAAAGACGCGGAGGGGCGCCTCAATTTGCTAGACGCCACTCTGCAGGCCAATGGTCAGCTGGGCATCCTAAACGAGCCACTCAGATACTCCGCCCTTCTGTTCACAAGCTGCAAGAATGAGCGCAAGGCCACAGAGTTTATTCACTTCCACATGCGCCAGCACCCTGAAAGCAGCACCAAGGCCATCAAGGACGCCTTCCTGGAGCGTTTCCAGTCAGAGGTACGCAACAATGCTGCAAAGGCCAGGGATGCATTTTTCAGCAGACACATCTGTATGTCAATGGGCATGTCTGTGCAAGATTATGCAAGTCTGTTCAGACAGCAAATTGTACACATTCCAAAAATGCATGAAAATGACCGAATCCGTTGGTTTCATTCTGGTTTGACACCTCAACTCCGCACAGAATGCATTGTAGATATGAATGGCAATGATTTCACATCAGTTGAAGCTCTGATAAAGTTCGCCGTGGGTCAGGAAAGGCGAAATCTTATCATGCAGCAAACCGACCCTTCTGAGAAGAGGGCTTTGGTTTCAGCTGATGATTATAACTCTGCAAAGAAAGTCCGTTTCTTCGATATCTCCGATAACACAGACAAAAAGTGCTACAACTGCCGCAAGGTTGGACACTTGGCAAAGAACTGTCCAAACAAGGACTGAGTGCTCCGTGCACTTCTCTGTGTGAATCTCTTCTCTGTGCGAGCATCAGTGCGAGCATTCAAAGCTCTGTGTGAGCACCTCATCTCTGTGTGAACGCCTCAAATCTGTAATAGCGCAAAGCTCTGTGTGAGCGCCTCAGCTCCGTGTATGCTTAAAGCTCTGTGTGAGCGCCGAGAGTTTCAGATCTCTCAGAATTCATTGCTCTGTGTGAGCATAATTGCTCTGTGTGGGCATGATCGCTCTATCTGTGTGAGCATTGCTTTGTGTGGGCATGATCGCTCTATCTGTGTGAGCATTGCTCTGTGTGGGCATGATCGCTCTGTGCGGGCTGATCGCTCTGTGTGAGTCAAGACCTCAATCAACGTGTTTACCTGATCTCTGAGCCTCCTTCTAATCAGGGATAAATGCATGAGGGCATGCATCCTAAGGAAGGGGAGCAATGTAACGACGCAGGTTGTAACAAATCAGAAAAACATATCAGAATAAATTAACAGACAACAGATATCAGATCTGCGTACCCGTCAGCACACGTGAGTACCTTTTGTCAATCCGAGAGAACCCATCAGGAAGGTACAAATACTCAGAATTCGGGGTTGTCAGTATTCCCTTTTGATCCGCCGACTGAATAGCTGAGAGGCCATCCGTACGCCTTGCGGGTTCAAATCCGTCTTCCCCATTTCACACGTAACATTTATGTGCACCAATTGGTTGAAATTTTCTTTAATGCATGGCTTTTCCAGGTTGACAGGCGTTGAGTCATCCGAGATCTGTCTTTAAAGATCCAGTCTTCCACGAAATAGTTATTAAACAAAAATTGTAAAAATGAGTGTTTTGGCATTAACTGCCGCGGCATGCAAGCAAAGTGATCACTAAGCCTATGTTTTTTGTCGGTGTAAGCATAGCAAAAGAATAGGCGTGGCGCTCAGTGATAAGAGCCTGGAGTGCTCTACCCTCCTTAATGCGCGTGAATTAGTCTCTTGCTTGGAGGACCTGCACTTTGTAGGGCGGGTGGGCGCAAGCAACGCGTGAGTCATTGTCATGAGCAATAGCCACAATTGTTCCAATTGATGCAAATCTATGTTCTCACCGATCATGTGCGCATGCACGCTATTACTCCCTGAGTGTGCTTGTATTCATGCTTGTCCATCAATGTCCAGTATACCTCAGCCATTCAGCAAAATTACTTCTGTTTCATTTTTTGCAGGTTAGATGGAGTCCTTCCACCCCAGAAGGTGGTCGTGGGGATGCGGTGAACCTAGCTAGCAAGCAGCTGGTTGATGTGAGTGATCTGTAGTATGGCTTGCAAAAAGATGATCATGTTAAACCACTATGTTGCTGTATGGTACACTACAAACATCAGGCCAATATTGATCCCTTGAATTGATTGATCTCTTCACCCGCAGACCACAGCTCAACATTTATCAACACAATGCAAGCCAGCGGTCACATTGGAGACCTGACCCTAGTAGAGATTGTCTTTGTAAATAATGTGAACAAAGGGTGAGTGGGTGTTACGCAAGGGGATCTACACAGGAAAACAGGATGTCAAAATGTGGAGGAGGGAAGCATCTTTAACAGTGTTACACAAGAAAATAAAATTCTCGGGTTTGCCATAGAGATCACTTCTTGTTCAGTTATTACATGTTCTACTTTCATTCCCTCCGCAGTCTGATGAACGTGGTCGAGCCAGCCGTCAGGGAGATCCTGCATTCAACCCCTGCAAGCGAAAAGCCCACTTCTCTTTACTTTGTGGCTGTCAAAGGCGCGCTCTGCCGCCTCCATCAGATGGGTGGCAAGGTGATCCTGAACCCTCTGGTTGCACAGTACGGCAGTACGGGTACGGGTACGGGTACGGGTACAGGTACGAGTACGGCAACTTTTTGAGGGCGGTACGGTGTGCGTGAAACCCGCCTAGAAACCTTGCCTATGCACATGCCAACTTAATGGGTTGCATCTATGTATGTTTTGGCTGCTCTAGCTTGTTTTAGGCTGGATGAATGAAGATGGTATCAGCTATGTAACCATAAAGCAACTCTGAAGCCACTATAAAAAAGCCCGTCAATGAGAGTACCCTTAAGCGTTACCCATCCCTGTACGTAGCTTTACCAAAGGCTCTCATGTTTACCTTGTTCAGCGCTGTTGTGCGGTAAGTGTTGTAGGAGAGTGGGCGCAGCAATCCGCACTGCATCGCACATGTCATGCCTTCTTGCAAGCTGCCTCAGCTCCTTTCTTACCCTTAGCCTCAATGTACAACTATGCGGGTGATAACAGAGAACACCTCATTACAGAAGTTGCATTTCAGCCTCTTCTTCTTCCCCTTTTCCGCCTCAACTACAGTGCAATGTTGCTCGGCCTTCAAATCCTTCAAGGCCTTCAACATCACATAAATATAAAATTATGTAATTTGTATGTTGGCGGTGAAAGTGGGTCGGTTGGAGGACCTAGGGTACCCTCCAGCCCCCTCTCCGCCCCGCCGTGCCAGCCGTGCCGCGTACGGGTACGAGTACGGGTACGCGTACCAGGGGCTCTGGCCTCTATGTCTTCTACTGTGCAACTATGTCTTGAATGGAGGCCAGAGGCTCTGGCCTCCATTAGAGACATAGTCCTTGACGCGGCGATCCAAGGTTTCCAGTGGCGCTGGAGTCTGTGCAGCCCTGCAGCGCCATTTCCCTGGAGGCAAGGGGCGGTTCACCCAGGTTGAGTGTAAGTCGCGAGGATTAATAGACTAGAGGGAGGGATGTTTAGACTAGAGGGGGCAGTTGATTTCATTTTCGCAATTTTGGAATGTCTGCAATTACACACACAATCGCCATCAATCAGTCGCAACGAAAAGAGAGTGTTGGCAAAGAAGGTAATGCTGTTGCATTTGCTATTGCATGACATCATCATCGCCGGCTAATCGTAGCACCTGCATGTATAAGCATACATACATGCTGCCATACACATTATGTCTCTACAGGTTCCAGAAGGGGTACTCACCACGATTCACTGCTGCCACCCCGTTCCCAACCCTGCTGGTCCCGTGGGGCGCCTGGAGATCCTCAAGTACCACTCACGCAACAAAAAGCTGGAGAACGACACCGTGCTGATCAAGGTCGCTGAGGTCACTCAGGTGAGAGGGGACCTCCTGGTCTGTCTTAGAAGGCGCAGTCATTGCTTTGTTTACCAAAGGCTGGAGGGTAGGAGCGTACGTGTTGACTAAAAGGTGCCGTGGTCACTCAGGTGCAAGTGTCACTCACTGCGTGTACTCGTCACTTACTACGTGCACTACTCATTACTCAGGTGCAAGTGTGTGTATGTGCGTGTGAACTACTCGTCTGTTTCTTGGTTTGAGGTTGCAAACCTTTGTGGTTGCTTTAAACAAACCTGTGCGTTTTTGTGATTTGATGGACGAACGCCAAGGTCACGCACAGCACGTACAAATGCCATTGCAACGAAAGAACCTCCGCAAGCATTGGACGTGTGGCTACCACAGACCTCATGATGTGTGACATCCCATCATGATGTGTGACATCGCATCATGATGTGTGACTGTGGTGTGACCCCCAATGCACCAAGTAGGCTATGATGCATGGGGCAAGTGCGTGGCAGCAGTGAATCGTGTTGAGTTGGGAGATCTCCTTTATATGGAGCACAGACAAAGTAAAAGTGTCTGAGTGGTGCTGCCTGAAAAATACAAAAAATTAGCTCGTTCATAAGGAAAGTCACTCATTTGTGTTTCAAACCGCTGGTGTACAATTGTAGTGCTGAGGTCTGTGTTGAGTTCAGTGTTGATGTCAGCAATGTAAGATTTTGATCAAGTCACTTCACTCGTTGTCCTTGCATGTGTTTACATTGAGGTCAGGAATCTGTGATCAAGTGCATCAAGTGCCTTTCTGTCTCCGTATTTATATAAATCTGCATGTTTCAGATAGAGAACTGCTGCCAGAAACGGAGATGGCTGTACTATGCGCAACAATGAATCAGCAGCCTTGTGGTATGCACTTAGCCTGTCATGCATTCTTTCGTTTTCTGTTTCCTCAAATCAAGCCCACTGCCTATGGTTTCCGCAGGTCGGGCAGGAGACAGCGCCCCTGGGGCTGAGTGGTTGTTGCCATGGTTCCTTCTCTATCTACCTACTTGTGACTTATTTAAGTGCCATCCTACATACATGCCATTCCAGCACCAGCTGCAGTCCCCGGAGTGCTACCACTGCGCACAAACTATCCGTGTACTGTGCGTGTAAGAAGCAAATACGCCGCATACTCTTTGCGTCTCTCAGGTCGTGCCTCCATGCAAGCGGGAGGACAGGATGAGGATGGAAAGGCAATCAATTGAACTTACCTCGTGCTACAGCATTGCAATGCTGTAGCGCGTGGTAAGTTGGGAGATCTCCTTTCCATTGAGCACTGACAAGTGTCTGAGGAGTGCTACCTAGAGTGAATATGCTGTGAAAAAAATACAGAAAACTAACTCGTAAAAAAGCAAAGTTACGTCATTTGTGTTCAAACCGGGTGTACAATTGTAGAGTTGAGTTCAGTGTTGATTTCAGCAATTTACGAATAGTTCAAGTCACTTCACTCGTTGCCCTTGCATGTGTTTACATTGAGGTCAGGAATTTGTGATCAAGTGCATCAAGTGCCTTTCTGTCTCCGTATATATATGAATCTGCATGTTTCAGATAGAGACTGCTGCCAGAAACGGAGATGGCTGTACTATGCGCTACAGTGAATCGGCAGCCTTGTGGTATGCACTTGGCCTGTCATGCATTCTTTCGTTTGCTAAGGCTGGGTCCTATTGCTAAGGCTATTGCCTGTAAAGGACCCAGGCCTTATGTGTACAAAAGTGTGTGTGTGTAGACAATTGGGCTTTGTAGGTACATAAATGCATCCCTGCTGCTGGCTCATGAGGCTCATGAGGCCTGATCAGTCTGGTCATGTGCACGCAAAGCCTGCACACGCATACATGCGCACACACACATACATACACAATTTGATTCAACCACAGGAGGACAATGAGGAGGTGAAGATCGGGGGAGAAGACAAGGCACCAGGTGTGTGTGCGTGTGTGTATCGACTTTGATCAAGGAAGGGGTGATATGTGTTGCGGACGTAGGCTATGCATTGTATAATTGAAAAAGGCACTCACGAAAATTGATTAGACCACACACGCCTGCACAGGAGCACTACGCCTAGTGTGTGATCATGACTTGCTGCCGGAATTGGGAACATTTATGGTGTTGCTCAGCCCGTTCATGTGCATCCCTGTTGCTGGCTCATGTACATGCCTACAAACTGAGAAATGAAAGGACATGGAATGTTAGAACGTACGTATGTCACAAGCCTACTTATCCATTAGACATTCCCGCTGTCCTAATCCAAGTGTTGTATACAGTATCATAATACACAAGTGCTTAACGCAGAGGAAGCGACCAGTCCCCACATCCTCCTCTTCAGGCTCGGTGGTGGAAATAATATGTCTGACAAACGAATGAAGTGCGTGCCTGCAATCTTTTGACATCGTTGTACCGTCTCATAGTTACTTAATGGACTACAATGTATTTCTGGGGCTGTACCATTCAGGCCTGTAGGCTTGGAAGGACATCTTTGACCTGGTACGGAAGATCACGTTGATGAAGTTCTCCAGTTTAGAAAAGTGAACTTAACAGCTATGTTTTTCTGTCTCCTGCTTCTCTGCTGGGGCCTATATGCCTGCTACGGAGAAATAGCTTTTACGTTGCTCAGTACGAAACTGGTTCCTTCATGGAGGAGTGGCTCTCACTGCCGGGTGGTATTTTTTTGGAAGATCAAACAACGTTTTCACTTTTTTTTCTCTTGCTGGGGTAGGTTGCATGTTGCGAAGAAATGGTTGTACTTAACAAATGATATGTCCATCCACAGCTCCGAGCACGAGTCGTGCTTCAAAGTTTGTTTTTGGTGTAGGTTGACCTAGCTGTCTAGAACTCCAAACACCAAAAATTTGTGCCTCTACATCTTCTGAAATAAATTTGGTGCTGATAATAAGATGGTAATAAATTGAGCCAATGGATTTGAAAGTGAACGAAGATGTAATAATTTAAGCTGCGTAGGAAAGTTAACAATAAATGTCATTTAATTAGGAAGGGCCTTAGATCAACAATGGATATGAACAGAGATCACCAGCAAGCTGGTGAGGAAGTAAAATGTGAAAATAAATAATTAATTAAACAGGCAAGCACAATCATAGCTGAAAAGGAGTTTGGTGCACAAGCTTTGCGATCTCATATAGGGGTGATGGTTATGCAGGACTACTGCAGCCCTCTCTCCTCTGAAGATTAGCTCTGTCGTTTTTATTTTTGTACTAGTTTGAAAGTGGTTCCCTTATTATATATTTAACTCTCATTTATTCTTGTCAGACACAGAAAGTGGTCAGACTGAGGCATTTTCTCTTTTATTCACAGAGTTTCATTCTTCATTTAAAATATGAAGATATTTTCCCCTAAACGTGTGAGTGTGAGAGGAATTCAAACTTGTGGTCTCCTTCCTTATTCCTGCCTCTTCCTTTGTTGCTCGTACCAGACATGCACAGAATGGCCGTCAGCTTTTAATAATTTTCCTGTAGGTGAATGGAGTGTAATGTAAATGAATTTATTATGTTTTATCTCGTCACGTGTAAGCGCTCTCAAATACACAAAACCCATTCGGTTAGATTTCGGTGGACAGTGCTAGGATCCTGTGTATAAACTATCCGTCTTTGTAGGAGTGTGAGATAGCGTGGGATGAAGCTGCTTGCCCACAAAGCACACATCGAGGTGTGTCGTAACTCTTTTAACCTGTTTGTTGCATCCTGGTGTCGTGTTATGTTTGTTGAGAGGGCACAAGGAAAAGCTGGCCACAACAAATCACACTCTTTTCCCTCCTTTACCAGCCTGCTGCCCAAGAGATGAAGAGGGAGGCCTTAGATGAATGCTGTGATGAGGTGCGTACTCTAGTGCAACCTGAATGTCACTCATTAATTGCTCCGCGACCCTGTGTATTGCTAAGGTACACATATTTCCAGGACATTCAATATGTTGTAAGCCTGCTTGATCAATGACCATTTGCTATTTATATTGTTCATCATAAGGGGCATGACAGTGTCGCTTCAGCATCTGAGCTTTCCTGTCCCTCACTCTCCACACCGAACAGGTCTCTGATGCAGACGAGCGAGTGCAGGGTCTATAAGAGCTAAATGTTTTGTCACGTGGATTTAGTGAGACAACAGTGACCTGGCTCTGTTAAGGACCCTTTGAATGATCCTTAGAGTGACTGCTTTGCCTTTTAGGCTGCCAGGCTGCATTTTTCTGGACGCTCATTTTTGTGTAGCTTTCCCCCAAATGTTTTTTCCTGGAGTCAAAATTATGTAATTCAGATTTTGCTGGAACGGGACAGCACGACGTGGCTCTCTTCTGCTAGCTGGAGTTGTTCTCTGGAGGACACACATTTTGGTGCTTGTCTGCCTGCATGGCCGTGGCTTGTACATCCTAGGAGTGTGGAGTGTGGGTTGATTTATTGAGACTTTCTCATTATTGTATACTTTCCAATCCCACAAACATTTAATGCAATGCCCTACATGCAAGCAGCCTGCCACGTACCGCGTTGGTGCCTCGGTTGCCTGGCACTGTCAGGATGTCTCCAAAGTAGGTGAAGTTGTGGGTGTTGCAGCTGGGGCACGGGCCCTGGAGCACCTTGGCATCCTTAAACACAATGTCGGTGGCTGTGGTGGCTAAAGCATACACAACGGGCAACAAGAGGCCCCACCTGCAAGGTCAACAGAGATGCGGAGGGCACCTTTTCTTTCCGTTGCTTGCATTATTCCAGTAGTAATCTGAGAGGGGTATGCCAGTTCCATGTACATATTATCATACTGTACTGCACATTTCATTATGAACAATTAAGGCGTCACCCTTGAGCTATCCCTCCAAAAATTGAATTTGATAGATATAGCTGGTATAGTACACAAAATATGTAATTGTAGGTTGACACGTACAAAGAAAGGTCGTCGCTTCAACGTTGCTATAATTGGATGTATACTAATTTTGTTCCAGAGTTGCACCATCTTTGGTACATTGGAGAAGACAATGATGTCTGATGAAAGGAGGTTCTTGTGCTGCGAGGTTTGAGAACAGCAATTATAGAAGACAGCAGCATTCTATCAGCATATCTAGTAGTGTATTCCTTTTTCCCAGCGGCAATCAGCAAATTGAGGACCCATGCCCATTTTACTTTGCAGCCGGACCCCGTAAATCCTGGATAAGTGTTCTAGGTCACCACTTTTGCACTCCTGATATTTTCACAACAATTCCCGCACGTTCCAAAATCTGAATTTGCGACCAACATAAGCTCATCAGGCACAGGACTGCAAACATAATGAACGAGGCGCCTGAAAGTGAGGTGCCAAAACTGCTCGTTTGCTGTAGCTGGTTGCGCTCTGGAATTTATTCATTTTTAATGACGTTCTGTTAGAGCACGAAGTGGTGAGGTATAATCGGTGGAGAATTCTCAATTGGAAGCCAGCAATTTGCTGCTCGAGCTTGGCATCTGGCACGTGGACAGTTTGATAATGCGGGGGATTAAGTGGTGTACTGAGAAGCATAGTGGAAGCTGGCAGCAGTTACGGATATTCTGTTGACTGATGAGTTGTGAAATCCATTATTTGCAAATGTGAGAAATTTAACTATAAAATGTTGATGCGGAAATTGGATATCAGGAGGCAGGTGGCGCCTCGTAGACAAGGCGCAAGAAATATCCGGCTGGATTCCTTCAGAGCTCTACCCTCACAGGTGTTCATACGTGCATGCACACACACACGCACGTGCGGACACACACACACACACACACACACGCACACACACACACACACACACACACACACACACCACATGCACGCGCACAAACACACTCAAACACACACACACACGCACACACACACAGACACACACACGCACATACACACACACGCACACACACATACACGCACGCACACTACACACACACACACATACGCACACACGCACGAGCGCGCGCGCACGCACACACACACACACACACACACACACACACACACACACACACACACACCTAATGAACTTTATCATGGAACTGTATTGATTGTTTGAAATCAAACTTACCCATGTGCACTTCACCTCCAGACTTTTGGCATTCCTTAATATAGGAATGTTGACAACCAGATGCTCCAGTAACGATTACCTAATGCTCCGGCATCAGTGTATGCTTACCCTCACGCACACATCCAGGAACACACCTTAGAAGTCTACGCAATCAGTGATTTGCATGTGGACCACGAGGTGTGCTGTTTCAGCATTCTCAAATTACTGCATGTCGTTGTTGGCAAAGAATGTATAATCACGAGTCTACAGTGTCCTGTTAATAAAAGGAAAGCAACGCAGTAAAGGTGGATGGGGAACTTTATAATCTTAGCCTGAACAACTTTAAAATGTATTTTAGTAAGGGTGAAATGAGCGCTGCCGTCATAACGTTTTGTACTCATAGACCAGGGTCTGGAACCACAATTACAGGAGGCTGCAGATCCCTTAATCTATGCAAGCGCCCAGAGCTGTACATGCTGCGTGGAAACTGTCTTGCTTACAATGAGCAATTTATTTTGTGTGCTTTGTGGCTGTGCGCGTACTCTGGACTTAATCTCTCTTTTAGCCCGACAACATCCCTCAGAAAGTGAATATCCGGCCTGCACCCCCACAACTTTTCAATGGTCAAAAGGAACTGGTCTATACCGGCAGCCAGTCAGGGACGATCCTCAAGCTAGTAGATGGGTAAACATGTCAGTGCTCCGGTGTAACAAAGAAATCAAAACAAATTGATCGCGACTTTAAGGAAGTTGTTGTGTTCCTATTGCATCACGGCCAACCTCGTGCATACCATCCAGTATTGACCGATGACCTGACTAAAAAAAGAGTCCTCAAAACACGGTGTAAAGTACGTGGAGCATTTTCCCTTGACTCATATGAGTCTACATGTAAGGAAAGACTCAACAACTTGTGTAAACACTTGCCGGAGCCCGGAGCTCCATAAAAACCCATACACACACATAAACAAACATAAACACACATAAGCACATACACGTACACGTATTCGCACACGCACACGCACACATACACACGCATGCACAACACACACGTAAGCACATACATACATACATACATACATACATACATACATACATACATACATACATACATACATACATACATACATACATACATACATACATACATACATACATACATACATACATAAACACATACATAAACACATACATAAACACATACGTAAACACATACATACATGAACACATACG
>Ga0307947_1000336_pt1 | contig 31895 bp, 37 predicted proteins | sample OrgLakmetagen232_FD_201840 | JGI IMG/M metagenome (GOLD analysis project Ga0307947, IMG submission 201840) | Saline water microbial communities from Organic Lake, Antarctica - #232 | ecosystem: Environmental > Aquatic > Non-marine Saline and Alkaline > Saline | place: Antarctica: Organic Lake...
GTGTGTGTGTGTGTGTGCGTGCGTGTGTGTGTGTGTGCAAGTATGCGTGTGTGTGTGTGTGTGTGTGTGTGTGTGTGCAAGTATGCGTGTGTGTGCGTGTGCGTGTGCGTGTGCGTGTGCGTGTGCGTGTGCGTGTGCGTGTGCGTGTGCGTGTGTACCTTTTCAGTACTGATCGCCAGAACTCTAATGAGCCAAAATCTTCCGACGCCATTGCTGCTAGAAGTTTTATTTAAATGTGAGTTCTATGTGTGCGTCTGGTTATTTTTGGCAAAAGGGGTTGCGAGTGGGGCGTAAGGCCCCGGTCACCCGGGGGTTACCTAGTCAATTATGAGAGTTTTGAAAAGTCATTCAAGCGACATAAGTCGCGGCTAGGGATCTCCGGACACAAATTGGCGAAGTGAAAAAGAAAACCAAATTTGTGAACGCCCCCCCCCCCCCTTCCAGGTTTGAGTTTTTGGTCCGGCATAACTTTTCAAGCAATTGTCAGAATCACAATCCGAAAGCAGATTTGGAATCGGGGATGTAAGGTGATTCTTAAAAAAATTTAAAAATATGGGTTGAAAATAGCCGTGACCAAGGACCTAACCAAACCACCGTGCACCGGGGCCTAACCGAAATTGTTCATAATGATTTTAACATAAATTGATATCCTCATATTAATGTTTCTGGGGAGAGAATTTTCGACTCAAAACCGTCTAGGTTACTTTCGTGGTCTCTGGCAATCGCAATCGCGGGGGGCTTCCTTGTCAGTCCCCATAAGAAAAAACGGGAAATTTCGGAAACCGTCGGAATAGGTAGGTACCGTCGGAATAGGCATGCAACTACTCAAGTATAGATGATCTCTTTGTGATTCATTGAAACCTATCGATTATTACAACCCGCTTCCCTGACAGCGCACTTTAGAGTTTGCCTCCATATAAAATCCAATCAAACTTAGAAGGGCCTGTCCAAATTTCGAAATTGACCTGCTCAATCTTGGCAAAAAGGTGAGAAACAGTTTCCCAGGCAGTGAACACCACTCCCCTGAGTACAGTAAAGCAAGAAAAAAGGCCAGAGGTGGGATCAACAAAGTAAATACCTCAAACCTCAAACACTGAGGCAGAAGGCAGAAATAAAATTCTGAACCGAACTCGAGCAAGTTTGGACCTCTGTCCACAAGATTGGCCACACGTTTGGACACTACACGTTTGGCGGCAAACGTGCAAGTTTAAACAAATTTGGTTTTAAAGTTGCATCCCCAAACGCGTCGTACTACCAAAGCCTCGCAGAGCTCTCTGCGCGCACATTTACTAATACTTATGTTTCTACATATTACCCTTGACCGAACCATGCATGTTGGGGGCAGCAGGGGCCCTTTTTTTTAACGGAGCTAGACACGTTTGAGCACGTTTGCTCAAACGTGCCCCAAACGTGCCCAGCCATCAGCACAGTGAAAGCGTCTAAAAAATGCAAGAAACTGCAGAGAGGGTCGCACAAGCCCGGCCATCGCCATTACATAAATCACTCAGCCAGTGCACAACCCAGCAGCCCCTGAAATTGGTACAGCAGAAAAGTACGGAAGTGTGATGTTACGTGTATATTTATTTGTGCATATGATCTTGTGAAAAGGTGTTGTAGTATAACTAACTGGAGGTTGATCCAACGGTAGTGACCGGTGAAGCTGGTTTGACTGCAGAAGGCAATTTCTAATTAATACATCCTGCCTTAGCCGTTGACTAGCTACAGTTTGCCGACACTTCATGACATGTGAGGTCACACTACTGATCATGAGGATAATAGCAATGACTGAAGTCAAATGTTAAAAGGGCAAGCACGTCACCTTCAATGCTGATTAGCTGTTATTCATATTTCATATTGAGTAGAAGTGGCTAGCTAGCATGCTGACCGTGCTTCGTAAGAGTGTTTTTGAAGGCCTACGAAAAGATTATCTACAAATGTATAAAATATCAGCGCTGCAACCCGATGCCGACTGTATTTTGTTTCTGTTTTGATTTTAAGCTATGTAGACACCTCTTGAGGCATGTCAGATCACTTAAGAAGTGATCCTTTAAAAGAGTGCAGCCTTCCTGATGTAGTATTGTGAAGTGTTCGGGCCGCAACTCACACCTCACACGTGGAAAATGTGTGGAAAGTGCCCCGATGACATTTTATTTCGTGGGCGTAATGTAGGGCATTGCTGCTTATAGTTCCGCAAAATGGGCTTGCACATCAGTGGCATGTTTACTGGGCAAATAAACGTTTGCTCCAAACCACAGTTTGCCAGCTGCTGAATAGCTCCTATACCTATATACACATTTACAGCAAACGCAAACATTTGATTTCCTGAGTCCCCCAGCATGCTCATTTTTTAAAGCAACTCACATTCTATAATCGCAGACAGATTGTATAATTAAGGGTTTTTTTAATTGATCCAACGGGCCTCAGAGATATATTGGGAACAAGCTTATCAAGTGGCTGCATTCCTGACTTGCAAAGAGATTGCAATCCCACAACAGGATACATATTTGCCCTGAAATACAATCGACACGACCCTACCTCTATGTTGAGCCCTACTTGTATGTTGAGATATTATGGTAACACACTTTTAGTTTGGACACCTACTTCATTCTCTTCATGCTCATATTTCGACAATTGAACAACCAAGTCAGCTTTACGGTTTCATTTCTCCTAGAGCACTTCTTTTTGTTTTTGACCACAGCACTACATCTCGACAACTTGCAGACTACTTATGTAAATAGAGCAAAACTGTCACAAGTAGATTTCTTTACAGCGCAAGTCTTACCGGCAACTTGTGAGGAGCTTGCATGAGTTTCAATTGTGTGCCAAGTGGCTGGCAAGTGCGCTTGCGGCGCAAGTAGTATGGCAAAAACAATCGACAAGCAGGAGATTAGATGTTGAGTGCAAGCAGGTGATCTTGCTACTTTTGTTTCCTAGTCTGATCAAAAAGGAGGCTAACTTGCTAAGCCTTTGGCTGCCTCCACTGATGTACTGACGACATTTCAATAGGTTTTACTATGTTAAAAAAATAACCCACGATCCCCCTTGAGCTCTCCTCCTCATCATCAGCTGCAGGTGCTCACTTTGTCTGCGCTCTTTTCCCTGCACTGAAAGCAGGCTCCTCTTGCCTATGAGGATCAGGTGACACTCCTGTGTCAGATCGAGTCACCGTCACTGCAAAGTATAGGACACAGCACACTAACTAATTGATTACGCCTTCGGACAAAGAATGGCCTCCAAGGTGAAAACACCATCAGCAGAGGAGTGGGATTGCATCGCCTGTGCGCTCTCTGCAAGTATGTGTTTGTCTCTACTTGCGCCACTCATCCTTGACTGTCTCCCACAATGCTGCTCCTTCCCGGAGCTGGGAACGTTAATTCAGACAGACTTCTCGGCCACATTGTGGCTACTCATTAGTATGACTAGGTGAAGAGGTAGAATCAGATACCTCACGTGATCGCGTTACAGGGTCTCTTTAATCTCCCCTCTAATGGTACCTCTTAGAAAGCTCACATGTTGTCAATTGATTTCTAAAACTGGCAAATCCAGAAGATAAAGGTTGTCAATAAGACTGGCGCATACAGCTTATTTAACAAGACACACAGAAACTTTCAGCTGTCAACCAACTAACTGCTTGTCACACAATTTGTCGCTGCCAACGATTGGGCGTGACACCTACATGCAGGTGTGCTGTATTGTAACAGAAGCACATATTACAAAAGCACGAAACCAGTTCCGGTTGTTGGATGCCACTTCAGCTCCTCCTAATCCTATAAGGAACGGAAAGACTTGCAACCCATCCTAGTGGCCTCTTTGCATACTCTACACACTTGCAACTCTAATGTTGCACCATGCAAATGATAGGCCTCTTAAGTAATGCAAGCATCCTACAAGGCTTGCGTTGATATTGACTAGCTTTGCCACCACCTCTGCTATCAGCCAAGCAGGCAGCATCAGCATCAGCACCATTGCCATCAACTACAGTGCTACAGTATTGGGGTTTGGCATGGCGCTTTGCAATTGCCCGCTAAAATTCAAAGCAGGGCCTTAAAGCACCTAGCAGCGGCAACACAAGGCTTTACTGGAGCCACCGACCATCAGCTCCGGCAAATCTTGGGCATTTTGAAAGGTGTGCTTTGATCTAGTGATATCTTGAGAATGCGCTGTTCATCAAATCAAGTGCCACAAGGAAATTATGATATGGTTGCATTTAAATGCCTGATATTGTAAGCGACGAAAAGACGTTTGCCTCACTCACGTAGGAGCGACACCAGCTTCAAAAGGTTTGCAGCGCATGCAGTTGCAAGCCAAGCATGATGCAGACATGGACAGCTCTGCCTTGGAGCCTAGTCACGCCTTGTACAAACAACAACGTCCAGGCACAGGAGCACCGTCATGCTCAACATTTTCAGCAGCCGCAACAGTATCAACAACAGCACTGCCAGCAGCATCAGCAGCAGTAACTAGGGGGCGAGGATGGCAAGCATCACGCAGTGTAAAGCAGCATCTACAAGATGCTCATCCAATCTGAGCTCTTGTTTATGACGACATTGTTTGCAGAGAGCTGGATCTTTGCCTGTTTGGTATGCTGTAAAAGTAGACATCCAAGTCAAGATACCGATTTGGACATTTGGCGAGCATGTATCCTTACATCTGCAGCTACCTCATCTGAAAATACGGTTGCATTTTAACATAGTTCAATTCCCAGGTCTGAAAAGGAAGGCCTGCAGCAGCTGAACAGCCTCAGTACATGTAAAGTATGTGAAAGAAAAGAAAAGGAAAGAAAAATTATACGGGCAGCAAAAAACTCTCCTCACATTAATCAGGAAAAATGATCCACTTTAGTACCGGTTACCACAAAACTCCTCGACCGCAAGAAATGTCAGATCAGGAAGATTGCAGGCTTGACCTGAAAAAACCGGCTCCTGATGAGAGTTAACAATACTGAAAAGGGTACGTCTGGTATGAACAAGTTTGGCAGCGTAACTGACATAATGAACGTAAAGCTTGGAAGCAAGATTCTTACTGTTTGAGAATTAAGACCCAGTTCCTTAAAAGGCTCCAGCGTGTGATTGTTGTAGATAGTGCCACACACTCCCAAAAGGATGGTGTGGAGGGTGACAGAGGCTACTTGGAGGACAGAGCAGAGGCGTTGTGTTGTTCCTGCGCGGCGCTCAGCTGGTTCTGCGGTCTAGTGTCCTCAAGGTACTTGATCTCGATGAGGTGAATGTCACGTTGAAGAATGCTGAGATCTTTGGGTCGGTGCTGTCTGGGGAAGGTGGATTTGTTAATGGCTGACAGTACTGCTGAGGTTCTCCTGGCTTCCCTCAGTTTCCCCCTGCCACTCTCAATAACCCACCCCCCTGCATTGCAAGTCTGTTGCTTTTTTGTTTTCGTGGAGACAAGAGCAACCAGTACAGTATTCGGATGGCTGGAGGTGCACCTATTTTTGTCTGAGAAGCGGGGTAGAAAGAGCCACTTTGGTATAATCCTGGTTTCAGCTGTATTGGGAATCTGAAGATTTTGCATAGCCAGCCGTTCGCTGCTACCTATATCCATGCAGACAAAGCAGCATCCTAGGGAGCCTGTCTTGCTGATGGCTTTAGAGATCATGCTGCATACTAGGTTGTGTCTCTCAGTGATCATATTTCTTAATTGCGTGTGTTGGCATCCAGAAGGATATGCAGGACACTGTCTAGTTGAGGGCAGAGGGGGCAAGTTAGGTTTATTGAGTGCTTAAACCATACCGCATGCTTTTGGTTGTACAGGGTTCCTGTTCTGTACTTCATAATGATGCACTTGGTTTTAGTAGGGACATAGGATGCTGTTGGTTAAGCATTGCTAGCTGCTCCATTGGCGGTGCCATTTTTATAAGGTCTGGTGGTATTCATGGTACTTTGCTACGGTATTGGCATTTCCTAGTTTGTGGAGGGGGTGCATGTGTGCTTGCAAGGAGTCATGGTAATTGGATAGGTACATGAGCCTTGGGTAGGTGACTGGGCTGTGTTTGGTTGATTTTATATGATTCCGTGTTCTTCATATTCTGTTGCAAGCCAGTAGATGTTGTAGAAGGGATTTGATTCAGGGCCAGCTGTTTGATGGAGGTATCCGCAACGTCAGATTATGTTGTGATTGATTTTTTAGCAAGAGCGTCAGCATGTTCATTGCTTATAATACCTGCGTGGGATTTGACTTTGTGGAAATGAATGAGCGATGGTGACTGGTGGATTGCTTTGGCAATGTATTGGAGGACATCTCGTTGGATGTGGTGCCGGTGGAGGTTTGGGCTTGAGAGCTGTTTTTTAATTCGGTGCATTGAGGTTAGGCTATCTGTGGCTATATGGGAGTAGCCGTGAATGATTGCGGCTGCTATAAATGCTAGCTCTGCCCGTGAGATGGTGTTCGTGGTTTATCACGCCTCTTGGGTTCACGTAATGTGATACGTCTAAGCAAGGGTGGTAAACACCTGATCCTGTGTCTTGCCCTTCTCCGTGTTTTATAAGACCACCATCAGTGTGGGTCCAGTCCTGCCAATCTTGTACTTTACAGATCAGGTTTGGGCTGGAGCTGTGTTGGGTTGCTTTGTCAGAACTCTGGGGTCGGTCCAGGGTACTTGTTTTATCTTGGGGGCTTTGTGGGGTTATATCACGGTGGTCGCTGGGTAGTTTCCTTACTTTACTAAGGCCAGGAGCCTCCTTAATGCTAAGTGCAGAAGGGTAGGGGTCATTATGTATGCTATCGATTTCCCTCTTGCCTCAGATATTTCTTTGGCAAGTTCTTTCAGCCAGCACTTGTTGTAGGCATTAAGGCAGTTTCTACCTTTAGTGTTCCATTTGGCAATGATGTGCATATCCCAAGTGTGTTTGGGAAGTGGCGCTGTAGATTGTTCCAGAAGGCTACTTCTGCATATTGAAGTCGTCCTGGTGGTATCAAACCTAAGAATTAACACATGTGCAGAAATTTGCGGCAGAGCGATGCGTAGGGATTTGTGGTCATCTTTTTATTCCAGGAAAGCAGGAACATGAAGGTAGCTGTTGCCTCTGTGCTAAGGGCAGCAGATTAAATGGCATGCCTTGTTGCTAAGTACATGGTGTTTTCATGGTAAATGGGATGGCAAATATAGAAACCGGTGACCTTGGAGGAGAAGGCGTTGCAGTATACCTCGAAGGCCTTATCTCTTGGGTGTTTACTCCAGTATTGAGGGAGTGTGGGGTCATGGTCAAGGGGGGATTTCATTATTTTTTAGTGACTAGGGCCCATTTTTGTAGGGCGGTTATAATGTGGGGGGGAACATCCGTGAAAAAACAGACCTCAGAACCAGCTGAACGCCGCAAAGGAACAGCACAAAGACCTTTGCAACATTCTCCAAGGAGCCTCCGTTACTCTCAAAATTATCCTTATGGGTGTGGGCGGCACCATCTACAACACTCACGCTCTGAAGCCTTTCAAGAAACTGGGTCTCGATTCTCAAAGAGTTCAGAAGCTTGCCTCCAAGCTCCATATGCACCCTGTGAACTTTGCTGCTAAACTTGTCCATACTAAACGTGCCCTTTCCATTATTGTTATCAACTCTCATCAGGAGCCGGTTTCAGGCCAAGCCTGCAACCCTCCTGATCCCCATAGTTCTTTCCTTTCCCTTCGCGGTGGAGGAGCTTTACGGTACTTGGTACCAAAGTGGCTCCTTTTCCTTATTAAGGTGGGGAGTGGCTTTCACTGCCTGCGTAGTTTTCCTTCTCTCTTAGAAAATAAAATTTTGATCTTTTGGCTCGTGTTTGGAGGTAGCAATATCTTTGCGTGTGATGAGGCCTACGAGTTCTGATGCAAGACCATGACTGTGGTTTTGTCATGTAAGCCGCAGTATTTTGCAATTTCAAAAGCCCTTTGCAGGATGTTGAGACGCTCAGGGGTGAGCATGCCTTTGCATTTTCCGTCTACGTTTTAGATGCAAGCTACTGTGGCAGTGTACATTTCTGGGAGTATAGGGTCGTCTGAGAGGGATTCGTTATCATTTCATTGATGCTTCATAACATCAACGTAAGGGATCCAGTACTCGCAGCGCCCAGTGTCTGCTTGAGGGTTGGTTGGCTGGACGTCAAAATTGACTTTGTTCCAAAGCTCGATGTCGTAGGACCGATAGGAGTCTCTTTCTTGGCAGAGAACCCTTATTTTTGAAGATCATTAAGATGTGTGTCCGGTGCAGGCTGAGGTAGGTTTGGTGCAGTTATATGCTCTTCGTACTTACGGAGGCTGCGTCTTTATTTATCACAGTAATTTGCAGTACTTGCTTCTGGCTCCCGGGTTGACTTCCACGAGACTTTCACCAACTCTTTTTTTGAGAGATCTGAATTCCGTTCAGCGCACTGTTTGCTGTCGCAGCTTTGAGTGTGGCAGGTCATTGATTAAACATTTAAAGACTTTAGAATAAACCTGTTTAATGAAGCCCAGTGCTGGAAGAATCTGTGTGTGAACTCATTTGAAATCTATGATTGGATCAACAGTGTTCCAGCCTGCTTTTCCCAGATATTTCTTTTGTAATAATTATGTTGCCCTTGTTCTAAATTAAAATGATTGTGTGAGGAACTCTTCGGGTGTTAGTTAAATCTACAACTGTCTGAATTTCGTGTAAGTCTCCCTTCTGTAATCTTTGCCGAGAGAAATATACATCAGAGCCCGTCAAACCAAACACACAGGTCAGTGGCGGTAAGCAAAAGAGAAAAGGTAAGCAACTAGCAAAGCAAGAGAGAGGATAAGAAGCAGGCAATCCACGTCAGGCTCCTGCCAGCCGCAAACACCAAGCACACACACAATCAACAAGCTCGGCAGCACAAAGCAGCAGGCCATCAGGAGAGCAGCGTTGTAGGAGGCGCAGCAAACCTCAGCCACTCCATATTCATTGCTGCACCCATCAACAATTTGCACAGGCCGGGCTCATGGGAGACACGGGCATAAGGCAAATCCCACTACCACACAAAAGAGTCAGGCAACCTCATCAACGAGGCATTGTGTTGGGGGACACTTTGGTGCAAAACGCACCTGGTCACTAATGAAGCTCCACTCCTGGCAGACCAGGGTACACAGGCAGACCAGGGTACCAAGTTCCACGGCAGGAAAGGCAGTGCAGACAATGAATCTTCCTCCTCGCATATGGCCTTGAGGAAGCATGTGGACCAGGGCAGGCAGAAGGATTGGGACTAAGCAGTGTTGTGGATTGCACTAGGCTACAACTATTCGTTCCATGCAAGAGAGCATAAATATGACCCTGTACCAGCTCATCTTTGCATGCGCACCAATCATTCCACCAGCAGCAGTGGAGCGCTTCAGGCAGCCTGGACGACTTTGTCTACTTGCGACGGCGCAACCGTAACAAAACGCTGTAGATGCTGGCGCAGCCAAAAATCTGCAAGGTCAGATAGGCGGAGCCGAATGGCGTTGTGCGTCTTCAAGGTCGCTGCGAGCGGACTTTATTCAACATTATGGTCAACCGTGCACCCTGCCACCTGCCCGGGATCAACCCCAGCATTGATCAGCCACCAGCTTGCCAGTCCAGATGCCAACCTAGCATGCGAGATCTGCCACTTCACGGAGCCGGAGGAGACTAAGCTGCTGTGCGACGCGTGCGGCACCGGCTGGCATATGGAGTGCATGGATAAGGAGTTGCAAGACCAAGAAGTCCCAGAAGGTGCCTGGATCTGCCCGCAATGTGGCGCAGACGGCGTGGAGCTAAGCCACGCGGAGCAAGCCAACCACCCGGCACCAGCCATCACGCACAACGTTGCTGAAGCGGAAGCGAGGCTGCCCATATGATAAGTAGTGGAGACGTAAGGGCAACCTTTCTTTCTTTTTGAAGGCAAGTATCGTTTATTTGTGTAGCGTAGTAGAAGGGCCGTTAGCAGAGGCAAGATTATCGTGTGAGAATATAATAATTTTGTGAGATCATCTGTTCTGACTTGCGAGTAACCATGCTGATCATTGCTTTACAAGTCTATCTGAGTAACATGGTTGCAGGGAGTTGTTGTAGATGCCTATCCTAGAGTTGTAGAACATGCATCTGGGGGGCATTTCTTCCCTACTTTGTGTGCGCATTGATCTAAGTAGCGCTTGAGTTGAACGCGACAGTCAGAAATTCCTCCCTACTTTGTGTGCGCATTAATCTAAGTAGCGCTTGAGTTGAACGCGACAGTTCAGAAAGTTCCTACAGGTGCGCAGTGATCTAAGTAGCGCTTGAGTTGAACGCGACTGTCATACCAAGTCCCTGTCACTGCGAGGTGAGACTCAGCACAACAATCTATAATAAACTGGCTTCGCCAGCTTATTGCACGAGACAAGGCAAAACAACCTCAACTGAAAAACCAACTAACCAAATCACACGAATCGTCACTGCCAACAATTGGGCGTGACACGACAGTTCAGAAATTAAAGTCAGCATCACAAAGGACTACTTACACTTGAACAGCACTAAGTTTTTTTGTTAAATAAGAATACCCGATCCGAGGAAGTATCAGGTGATTGCAATACAAAGTTCAAACAGGGTAAACTTGCAGCAATGCAACATATACCCGCTGTCATTGCAATCACTCCTCTTCCTTCGTTAGTGGAGAGGTGCTCTTCACTGCCTTTGCGATCCTTTTACATGTCGTTTTCATGCCTCTCAAGCTGCAAAGTACTACTTCAGACTACTCTGCCTCTAAGGGTATGCAATCCCTCTGTGAAGCTTGGTACAAAATGCCCCCTCGGTCTCCAATCTGCATTGCAAAGTAAAGCCAGGATACATCACGTATGGATGTGCATCAACACAAGTCTTGCAATAATGAGGGATTCAGAGCAGTAAATTAGAGTACTACTTGTTCTTTTATTCAGGCCTGCACATGCTCTACTGTAGTACACTGTAACCATCTGTAGTACACTGTAACCATCTGTAGTACACTGTAACCATCTGTAGTACTCTGTAACCATCTGTAGTACACTGTAACCGTCTGTAGTACTCTGCAACCATCTGTAGTACTCTGTAACCATCTGTAGTACACTGTAACCATCTGTAGTACACTGTAACCATCTGTAGTACACTGTAACCATCTGTAGTTCTCTGTAACCATCTGTAGTACTCTGTAACCATCTGTAGTACACTGTAACCATCTGTAGTACACTGTAACCATCTCCAGCCTCTGGACTGAACAAGACAAATGCGAGGAGCTTATACGTTGAGGTCACTTGCCTGGTCCTGCTCTTCATCACGCTGGTTTAAAAACTACCATTTTTGTCTGTCCTTGAGAAAGTTAAGGTTTAAACACACCTCTGTCTTGGCAAGGGTGTTATATCTTACACCGTGGTTTACTTCCTTGACAAATGCTTTAAGACAGATAGAAGGTGGGAAAATCATAACCATTATAGGAATAGGACAAGTGATAACTCTCTTACCCCTCTCTAATTCTAGCTGCCATTTGGTGTATGTGCGAGGTCGTCTTGGTGCAATAGGGATCACCGCACCAGGCATGCCCTCTCGCGCTTTGCCCCTGCTCTACCGCATCAAGTTCCGAACACTAACGTTTGTGAGCCTAGCTAGATCCCACACCTTACAGCAGACTTGTACCAGACTTGCTAGAAACGTCCTTGCCAACTAACAAGCAATCACCACGCAACTGACCTGCGTACTTCCATACACTGACCTGCGTACTTCTATACACTGACCTGCGTACTTCCATACACTGACCTGTGTACTTCCATATACTTCTGTGTAGGCAGGTGCAAGCTCACAGGCTAGACCCTCAGGCAACGCAACCCACAAGCGAAGGAGGTGCCGCTTGTGCTCTGTATCCTGTTTAAATGCACGTGCCATCATATGAGGCTGTTGCAAGCTGAGATTGGACTTCAGGAGGTAACACCTCAGGTATTGAGCTTTTGGACTCGTTCCATGCACAGCAAGGAGCGTCTGACCAAAAACTAAAGCTATTACTAATTATCCTGCACCCTGCACCTGCTTACTTGGACTTCAGAACCATGCATCGTAAGCGTTAAGTGCAGAAAAGTTTGAACCAAATACTGACTGAAGGTGTTGGGGTAAGGGGGAGAGGGTATGTAAGGTGCTACCATACCCAACTCCCTGACCCCTGAGGGGCTGTAGAGCAATGATGCAGTTCCCCCTTTCTCAGCAAGGGCTGCTTGCCTGGTCTGGCATTCTCCTTCAGCTTCCTGTTGCAATTAAGTGCACTCTAACTAGAAACGATGTTTAAGAACTAATTCCGCAATTACTGCCATGGGCAAAAGCCTAACTCAACTCTTGAATATAGCACCTTCCAATGTGTGCTTTTCAAATGTATGTCACCTGTTGATTGTCCTTGAAGGCTGTGCGAGTGTGTGCCATGCAATGGTTGTTCAAGATCTGTAGATCGCCCTTCTCCTGTGAGCAGCAATAACGTCACATATGAGGCAATTGCAGAGGCAGACTGCAAGGGAAGGCCATGAGGCAAATGCAGAAACAGGTGACAGGAAGTGTTGACTTGTACGCCGGGGGTATGGAAGATGTAGCAGTTATTTAACAGCCTGCATCTGGATTGATCTTGTAAGAGAAACTCAGTACCAGGCGTTGCAGGACAAAAGGACCTCTAAATGAACAGCACCTTTCCTTTGGCAAACTATCATCTGCATCCCTGATCTCTCAGACCCAGGGTGTAGATTTCACAAGGCAAACATTTCAGATTAAGCAGTCACCAGTAAACCAACTGTTTGGCTAGTGGTAGGATAGCATCCTGCCACTTTTTAGCCTCTTACAAGGGAACACTATACCTTTAGTCGACACGACAACAGTTTGCAGACCTGCGCTGCAATTCATACATGGATGACTCATTGTCAGGTCCCCCTTGCTTTTGAACCTCAAATTATATTTTATAAAACAAACTTGGCATGTCCACAATTACGTAGTGGTTTACACAAAATCCACTACAGAAAGGGCGCGCTCCACACAAAAAGACGAGTGCACAGTACACCAGCTATCTTACCGCTTGGTTTCAGAGCTATCCACTGTTTTGATGGAAGCGTTACTCACCAGCCAGTGGTCCACCCGCAGCTTGTCTGATGACAAGATGCTCAAGAACAACTCTAGAGCCTGGGCCGTGTGTGAAAGCGAGGTGAAGGACACAAAGGTGTGCTTGAAGCTGGTGTTAAACCTTGCTTGTGAGGATTTGTTTGTGAGGAATAAACTTTGTTTGCGAGGCACTGAGGTTTTGTTGGATTTGAGGAATAAACTTTGTTTGCTTGTGAGGATTTGATTTACACTTCGGTTGTGAGGACTTACGTCTTGATTGTGAAGAGCTTTCTATATTCATTGCTCAGCCAATCACTGCTAGGCAGTGCTGCAGTCAAGACATAGCGGCAGGTGATACACAAATACAAAGACAGACTGGATGGCTTGAAAACGGAGCTACTTTTAAAAAGTTACTTGGCCTGGTGGGCAATAAGCTGTGGCACAGGAGGCACTCACATTATCTTTCCTTTCCTTTTGCGGTAAAGCAGAACGAATCCCAAGCGCTTCCTCTCCCTAGATTTGTTGGTGAGTGCGTGTGCATAACTGCCTATGTGGCTTTTTTCCTGCTTTATTCCGGAATGTGCCGGTTGAGGGAGTAGTGCTCTATGTGAGCGCGAGTTAACGGAACCGTACACCCCTACCTCTGTCTGCAGTGTTCCTGCTTTATTCTGGCATGTGCCGGTTGAGGAAGAAGTGTTGTATGTTAGCGCGAGTAAACGGAACCGTACACCCCTACCTCTGTCTGCAGTGGCGTCAACCGAGGCACCTCGGGGTGTCTCTGTGCGAGCTGGTAGTAGGTGTCATTTAAATAAACGGCCGTGCTACCCTGCCACGTGTGGTTCAAATGCATTGCCATATTACCCAGTTATGTGTGATTCAAATAAACTGCCGTATTACCCTGTCTGCTGTGGTTCAAGAATATCACCATGCCACCCTGTCACGTGTGGTTCATATATACATTGCCATATTACCCTGCTATTTGTGGGGCAAGTTGCGAGCCGACTTGTGCAAAAGAGCATTGATGGTGTTAAGAACTTACTAGGGGTTAGTCATCTTCCAAGTATTCCATACAGCAAACATGCTTTAAATACACCCATCATAAATCCAACACCCATAGAGCGTTTAGGGTAGAAGATTGATAAGTGGTAGCTGGGTGGTAGCTGGGTAATCCTTGAACATATCTCAGCCCAAAGGTTGTATATTAATAGCACACACTGGATGTTTGCTACCCGTAACAAAATCATTAGAATGGCTCAAGTTACGATTCACACTAAACAGACCTTGTATACTCAGCCTCAGGATACTGCTTTGGCTATAGGTGGGAATAAACAGGTCAGTTATGTGACAGAGCACCCCCTTTAAGTCAGATCACCAGATCACATAACTGACCATAACATACTCTCCAGACCATGAGAAACTCTTGAGGCATTCCTGGGCTATTATTATATATAGCTGCAAGCACGGGCTCAAGACCCGACTAGACCTCATTAGGACACTGTTTCCTTGCAAATTTTGTTAAATGAGATGATTAGTTCAAACATAAAATGGTTTGCAAGACACAGAAGAGGGAGCTCTGACGCACCTGGTGGTGGTTCACGATGGGCAAGCAGTAATACGGCAACTTTCCAGGCGGAATTTCATTCTTCCTGTCAAGGAACCAGGGGCCAGCAAGCACCTGGCAGAACAGGTGGGCACAAAGTGTTCTGATTATGGCTTTTTTGGCTGAGAGATGTGTGAGCCTCACAGCACGGCCGACTGAAACATCTTACACTCAATTGCATCCAGATCAGATTATTTTACTGGATTTAGGTACCAATGCTGTATCTTTCGGCAACGCTGCAACGCACAGAAGTACGTCCAGCGTGTTAATCGGAGTTCTATTTGCTATGATATCTTTAATTTGGAGTCATGGATAAAGCTCACCTGTGCGAGATCAGGACGGCAGTGCAGCAGCTCATTGTATGCAGCATGGGAGCTACTCCAGCTGCTCATGCCCCCCTCCTCCGCCGGCTGCAAGCACATAAGGCCTGCATGCATTATCAATACTATGCCAATGACTGTGCACGCACTATGCAGCATAGCCAGCTGCTTGAGCTGCCCTTCTTTGCTGATTGTAGCACAAGAGACACGCAACGATTGGAGGTACGCACACAGTAATTAATACCTACAAGCTACCTACGATACCAGTGTCAAGGACCTCCTAGGCTGATATATCACGAGTGTGTAGGCGAGAAGTAGCTAGCCAAAGCGACAGCCTAGTTGTAGGCATAGGCTATGAGATCGGCTGGGTTCTAAGACCAGGCAAAATTAATACCTACAAGCCACCCATGGTATGTTGAATGAAGACGACCGGTGACCAGCAAACACTTTCCTATTCAGTATTTATTCCGGCTTCTTTTTGCAGCTCCCAAGATGCACAGCAGATCAATTTGTTGCACATGTTTGTAAGCATCGCTTACAGCTTCAGAGCAATCAGCCAGCGTGTACAGAGATGCAGGAGGGCATACAACACATAGCATAGGCCCATACGTGTGTCAAGATGGACTTACATGAGTCTACCCATCCATCCCTGCCCCTACCTACAACATCTGCAGAATCACAGTGCCATGGCTGAGCTACTCGTGTGAGGTAGATGCGTGTGGTGGGGTCGTGCTGATCTGAGTCGATGCCCGTGTCTTTAACATGGCCTGCAGCCATGTGAGGCACTTGAATAGAAAATTGCAACAAAAAAATAAGTGGGCTTGTGTGGGAGCCCACATAAGTATTTTAATACGCAAATTTTAGAGAAGGAGAAAAATGGCTCGTCAGGCAGACCGTTCTGTGCCTGTTGCAAAAGTACGGCTCTACAAGGGCAGCTCTACAAGGGTAGGGAGGGCAAAATCTTTGTTAGTCAACGGCCACGCCTGCAATAAGTCAAAGGGGCGAGAATCTGCCCCTGATTTATGTGCTTGAGTGGTTAGTTGCTGATTTGGGTGAAGGACGACACCTTTAAACAACACCTTTAATGTGGGAAGGCGAGCTAGCGCTTGCATTCTTACTGACTTGTTCCATCTGTTCCTGTCAGACTGTGTCACCCCACATCTTTGGAACAAAGTCAAATAAATGCCTCTGCATAAAAAAGGTCCAACTACGTCCCCCCAAAAACTATTGTTTGCTGGCTATCAATGGTTGTATCTATAGACTTTTTGCAAACGTGGTCAGGGACTTGCTGACAGACTGGGCTCTTGCTGAACATCAAATACCAGACTCTCAATTTGGTTTCTGCCCCACAAGGAACACGAACCAACCCCTCTTTATTCTTCGCCACATTCTCACGACTGCTAAAAAGGAAAAAAGGAAGGTATACACTGCTTTCCTGGACCTCTTTGCTGCCTACGACAGTGTTCCAAGAGAGAAACTTTGGAGACACATGCAAAAAATAAGACTCCGCAGTATTTGAGAGATATCATTCGAACCATGTACACAGGATGCCTATACCTTCTCATTGATGGCGACAAAATTTCTGAGGAGGTTGCGCCCAACAGAGGCTTAAACAGGGCTGCCCTTTGAGTACCCTACTATACTCCCTTTATAACAATGACATGGACAGATTCTTGACTGTACATAGGGGTATTGCCACTGCCCTGGATACAGTTCAAATCCCTCACTGTGATTATGCTGATGACATCGCTCTCACTTCAAACACGGCTGAAAGTCTGCAACTCCAACTGAACAAATTCTATGACTATACACGTTTCAAAGGGCTCAAGCTCAACACTGACAAAACAAAAATCATGGTCTTCTTCAGCAAAGACACTTCTGCGATTCCCACCTTCACGTACGACGGCACACCTCTGGAACTTGTCGCTCATTTCAAATGCCATGAAATCACTCTTACTCGTGATGGAAGCATGCTCACAGCTGCTGAAAAGATGGCAGACAACTTCAGGTCTGCCATTGCCAAAGTTTACAGAATAAGTGACAGCAAGGGTTTCAAGCACAGAAAACATGCCATGCTATGGCTTTTCCAGGTCTTTGCTTTGACAGCTGGTCTTTACGGTTGTCAAATATGGGCCATTACTTTTCTGACATATGATACCTCAAAAATCACCCCCACAAATGTCCTTCATCTTGGCTTCTTGAGAAGACGCCTGGGTGCCAAGAAAGGTACTGATACCCGCTGCGTGCTCCGCCAAACAGGTCCGATGCCCATCTTTTTCTATTGGTTTAGATGCATCATACGATTCTGGAACACTTTACTCTCTTCAAACAATCCTCTTCTTGAGAAAGTTGTGCTGGCTGACTTTCTTATTGCAAGCAGCAGTGATACATGGACTTTCCAGGTTCTGCACGCACTCCTCCATGATTCCCCTGCGTCTCAGCAATTTTTGGATGCCATACAATCTTGAGAGTCTAACCATCTGACACAGTTCATGCCAGGCTGGAGGCCTTTGTAATCCAAACTAAACTAAACTAAACTAAACTAACCATCTGACACAGTTCGAGAAGAACATTTATGGCACCAGTTCATCCACTTATTTGATAATATTTCTGAAGGTGATATCAGAGGTTTTGTTTTTCAACATAACTCAGAAGTTTACAAATTTATTAGTGCAGCTGTCGATCTTTTTGATTGAATTATTTGTTGGGACCTTTAGGTTGAGCAGCCATGCCAGGCTGGAGGCCTTTGTAATCCAAACTAAACTAAACTATCTGACACAGTTCGAGCTCACCTGGCACGGACATATCATCGGGGGCTGGAGAGAGCTTGACAAAATTACACCACATGAGACTCACCGTACCAGCAAAATTATGAGGACTTATCACACACATTTTGGTGTACCTTGGGGGGTTGCTCCTGGCTGGTGGGATGACATTAAAAGATATCACAAGCCTATGTTGCCTCTCTACCTTCGCTTGGATATTTCCAGCAATCTCAGTCGTGCACTTTCTTGCAATTCGCCTTTCTGGCCATAACTTTCTGGTCCAAAGAATGCGTCCGACGAGTATGAGTCATAACGGGAATAGAAGGCCTTACTATAGTATCAGGATCTGTGACAAATGTGACTGGCATTCTGTTCAGGATGAGGAACACATTTTACTGGACTGTCCGCATGAACATCTTGTTAGCCTTTGCACACAGCACCGCCAGCTGATATTTGGGGCGGAGCCCCTTGGGGCGTAGTCCCCCTTATGTTCATGTAAAGTTTGACTGAAAGAATAGAGCTTTGAGCCTCCCATGCCACCTCAGAGTGTAAAAATTGTACGAAATAGAAGCTGATTTTGCGCTGATTCCGGAACACCCCGGTCAAACCCCCCTCCACTCGTGGCTCCAAGGGTCGCGTGTCACTGTTCCCCCCGGGAATCAATTGGGTGTTTTTATCATATATATGAGTGCTTCCCATCATATTCCTAGCCCTTCTTCAGTGGTGTTGTTGAGTGTGGTAGAAGGCCGACCGACCCCAACACGCTAGCAGCACGTGCAGCAGCAGAGCAGAGACGGCAGCAGCTTCACAGAATTTGGGAGGACAGGCGAGCGAGGGCCCGGGGGAATTTGGGGGACAGGCGGGAGAGGACCCGAGTCCAGCACTTGGCACAGCACTTGGAGCAACAGTCTCAGCCTGGCAATGCCACTCAGCAGGCACAGGAAGCAGCAGCCCAGTCAGAGGTGGTGGCTCTGAACAACCGTATGGAGCTCAGGCGTTCAAAGGAACAGTTCAGAAGGATTGCAGCCCCACTGAATTGCTCGCTCACATGATACGCAGCTGTTGAGGTGTATATTGGAGGTCTGACACACCATTGGCAAGCAAACAGCTACAGACACGGTATGGTATGACAGGGACTGTGCAAATGCAAGAGCGGGGGGGTGCAGGGGGGGCGCAGCCCCCCCTGAATTGTCTAACTCATTTGAATGCCGCTCTTCATTGCAAAGACCAGGCTGCCATCTCAGAAATGGTTGAACAGGAGCAGTGAGGTGCAGAGGGATTGCAGCCCCCTCTGAATCGCTCTCACAACATTAGGTACAACTTCAATGCAGGTTGCAGCGCAGGCTCCGCCCCATTATTTGTGATCCGCAGGAACACACCTTACTTGTTTCACCTCAGTATGAGGACTTTTTTGGACCAGCCAGATATGTATGGTGTGGCCTGAGTGCCTAGCCTTTTTCCCTTGATCTTCTAGGTTTGAAATAGGCCTTTTCCAAGCTTCTGCTCAGATGCCCCCCAGAGGCATATATAGCGATGTAACCTTACCTATAAGTCAGGGCAGCACCCTCAGAAACCGTGAGAACATTGAATCATGAACTAGGCAGATGTGCAAGCAAACTTAAATGCTTCAACGGCAATGTTCTCAATTTGGGTATTGCTGCGTACCTGTACATATCTTAAGGTAAGATATATTTCCTATTATTTATTATTACAGGCCAAGCGTGTCATCCTCATCAGGATCAATGACTTTCTCTCTCCGTTTCTGTGGTAATTGATTTAATTTCTGTACTCGGCAGCAGAATGGCTCTCCCTCCTTCAATGATTTGATAACTAGGTCTGCGTCCTCCAAAATGGATGTCCTGATCCATTTGCGACTAAACCCTGGATGCAATTTATTTGCAGCAGTGCCTGAGCTGAACTTCTGCCAGTTCTGGTAGTGGTGGTAGTGAAAACCCGATTGCATCTGAGAGTGGGAGAGCAGAAGAGCTGTCCAAGTGCTCAACTGTGAAGCTGAAAGGCCACCAGTGTCTAGGCTCTTGCTGTGTGACACGAGGCTATTTAAGCCCATCCCAGCCTCACAAATGCATGGCCATTGCAAGGGCAGAAGTTTTTGCCACAAACAGCAAGTATGAAACACAACTGAAGGAAAGCGAGAGGTTCAGTATTCTTGGAATTGGTCACCTGTTGGCTAGCAAGAGGTGCTGCCTGGAAATACCGGTTAGGCACCAGTTGTTATAAACAGGCCCGCCAAAACTTATAGAGTAGGATACAACAACCAACTTGCGAGCACAAAGGAAAAAAGGCGGTCAAAGCGCGTTTTAGTAGAAGCTGGTGATTAGGGTACATTTTGTGAAGGTTTACCCAAACTTCTATGCTTTCAGACCTCAAAACCAGTCCTTTTGAGCTCCACGCCTTTGTGCAAAGATGGTCCAGATTTGTGTGCCCACGCACCTATAAGGTGCCCCTTCTTGTTTTGTTGCCGTGCGTGGCCGAGGTGCAGCCCTATCCCATGGAGTGTGAGAATATTTTGGACACGAGACCAACGTTGCACCGGCAACCCACGTAGCACTGCCCATCCTTTTCCTACTGCAACCTGAACGAAACGGGCAAAACCGATGCCATCAGAGCTTTGGCTCCAAGGCAGGACCCAATTTCGGAAGCACGAGGTTGTGGCAACAACAGAGCTCATGATGCAGGTAGTATGAGTGGATGCTTCGCAATTCCATTTCCTGGTTTTCAATGGTGCTATCCTTCTCATGAAACAGTGCTGACCTGCTGTGCGACCTCAAGCAAGAGGAGCTGGAGGGTAGGGAGGGCAAAGTCCTCTTTTGTCAACGGCCTCGCCTGCAATACGTCAAAGGCGAGAATCTGCCCCTGATTTCAGTACTCGAGTGGTTCGTTGCGGATCCAGGTGAAGGACAACACCTTAATACAACACCTGTAACGTGGGAAGGCGAGCTAGCGCTTGCATTCGATACGTGGAACACTAGTACTGATGAACTGTGGTTCAGAAGCACATCTGCATAGTCATTGCCTCTCGCTCTGTGGCTGTAAAGCAACGGCTGTGAGAGCATGTAGGACTCACTCACCATGGCCAGGTACCCTTCTTGCTCCACCCAAACGAGTGACCGATCCATCAAATTTTGGACTGCAGTTTCTAATTCAAGAACGCCGTTACTGCTCATATGTATACTGTCCCTTTCAAGACACACACTCTCAGCGTGCCACACAGCGGGGGTTTGGAGGGGCTGCTGCATTACTTAGAATCGAGATGCACCGCTGCCACTGTATTACCACTCTTATTATAGCACTTAAAGATAACCTGGGAGCATGTTGCTCCCTGGGCGGGGCGCCGGGGGTTGGCGGTTGTATCGGTTGGGCCTTTTCACCCACGTGATTTAATTTTTTGGGACCTTTTCGAAATTGGCAACAAGCAACACAGCGCCAAGTTCCTCCTATTGCGAGGGCAGCTGAAGCAGCTTGACGCAGGAGGAGAACGGGACCCGACCCTTGCAATCGTCACTTCTCCTCTGCAAAGAAGTGGCGGCAAGCATGGGGAGCGCAGCGTCTCGGGCGGAAAGGTGAGCGAGAGGGTGAAAACGTGCCTGCAAGCCCACAGGCGCTTAATCCGACCGATATCGCTGGGGACTTCCGAGGAAACCATTTGATGTCTTGCTGTGTCCCTGACAACGCACTGCTGTGCCAACAGACTGCTGCAGCGCGCACATCTGGACATGCTGCGCTGTACTTGCAAGCCATAAGTTTGGTGGTCCCTGCTGGGAAAGCATCTGTTTCCCTTCCACTGCTCTGCACCCGTCCCTTTCTGATGCTTGGCATTAGACACTGTAGTGACAGCTGGCTCATGACGGCTGTGCTGGTCACCCGATGCTAACAAAGTGTACATGACATGACGCACACGCATATGCAAGCACGAAGGGCCCGGGTGCACACGAGTGTATTTCTCTGCATTGTGCTGCATCTCTTTTCTTCATGTCGTGTCCCGAGGTGTACAGCGTATGGCACTCACTCAGCAGGCCAAGGGTGCTCACGCAGCTCACCCGTGCTTGCTGTTCTGGTTTGGACGCAGGACGGAGAGCCTTACCATGGCAGAGATCCGCGGGGAGCAACTACGTGAGTGTCACTCTTCCTTTGATGCGTCTAGAGCATGGGCACACCCCTTGCATACACCAGGGTCCTGCTGGCCTAGCTTGGCCTGCTAGCAGCGTCCCCACGTGTATGCCATTGAATGTATGTCGAAAGGAATGTGAACTTTCAAATATAAACAGCAGCCACAACAAATTCCTTCCTTGCCACGCAGGACGCACCTTCCTCCCCTCCATGGGCTTCTTCGTTATTTGCCTGATTGCTCTCATGTTTGGGTTGACCAACTATGTGGAGCTGGACACCAACGTGCAGGATGAGATCACACAGTACTACACCTGGTAAGCAGGCGCTTCGTTTACTTGTGACACCGCCATTTGAGAGCCACCTCTTGTTTGTCCCCCTTGACTATTGCTCTTTCTTAAATTTTCAAATGCTGTGCCAGTCTCCTTTAAGCATACCTGGCATTTTCCCAAACCACTGTCGAGTCATGGACCCCCCCATTTGTCTCACCCACAGGTTCATCCACGTCGAAATCATGGTGTTCATCGGTGAGTCTTGCTCGTAGCATGGGTGCGGTTGATGTCATGCTAATGTGCATTGGTCTGCGGCACACACACACACACAAACACACACACACACAAACACACACACACACACACACACGCACACACACACACATCAGCACTTACCTTCTGTTTTGCAAGCTTGTGCTGCTCGAGCGCCTGTGCACAAGAGTTATGTATAAAAACACCCTCTCGTGTAGACCTGTAAGCAACCGCAACGCATAATTAAACAATGCACACCACTCCTTATCTTCATCCTCGCTTCATCTATTCCCTGTGCTGCCCTCTTCACCCACAAGATCTGCAGCTCAGTTGTACCGGCATCACCCTGCCTGAACACACACACAGGCTTTGGCTTCCTCATGACCTTTTTGCGACGCTACAGCCTGGGGGCAGTCATGCTTAACTTCCTGGGCTCGTGTCTCATCTTCCTTGTGGCCATCCTCATCGTGGGCGCAGCCCAGCAGGTGCGGGCGTGTGGAAACTATAGCATGCCTTGCTGCATGCATTAGAAACGCGAGGTCTTATATGCATGCGTTTTACTAAAAATGTTCCTCTCTTTTAGGGTTAAACATGACTTTATGTTGTACTTGTGGTATTTTTGGCAGGGAATTACCAAATATTTGGTCATATACGGTGCATGTATACGGTTCTGACCAACCCTACTCTTTTTATGCGCAACCGTTCAAATACTGCTCACCCTTATGCAAGGAAGAGGTGTTCTTGGAGCACACCTTTCGCCATCGCCATGTTCTGTTTTGCTCTTGTCACAACTGTATTTCCGTAGCACTTATTGCACAAATACTCACACTTACGCAAACACAGACCCTAGGCAAAGACCAGAGCACCATCAAGGTCGACATACCACTGCTCATTGACTGCACCTTCTGCGCGGCCACCGGCATGATTGCCTTTGGCGCTGTCATAGGCAAAGCCACGCCCACACAGCTCATGTGGCTCATGGTGGCCCTGGTGGGTGCAACTCACAGTAGTTCAATGGTGTCTGAGTTTCTAGTTGGTGTTAGTGCATCTGAAGCACAGAGGTAGGAGACACGCAGGGCATGTGGCTTAGGTGACTGTAACTCTGGAATTGTTTATTGTTACGATTACAATTGAGGAACTGATAGGAAAATGCTGGCCAGACATTGTTGTTTTTTCATAGTTGCATTCTGAACAGAGCAGAGGTAGGAGACGCGCAGGACATGTGGCCCATGGTGGCCCTGGTCGTGCAGCTCTCAAGTAACCCCAATTCTCATGCAATTAAGTTGGAGAGCTTGCTCTTTGAAACACACCGGCAATCCCCTGTCCCACCCCCCATAAATTTAGAAATTCACTATAAAAGCATCGTCTGCTTAACAACGCAGCGTGGTGTGTGCGTATGCCTGGCTTTTCACATTATCAGCACACCATGGCTGTGCGGCAACAATGGCATAAAGCAGTGCATGCACAGCACAACACAACACACCAACACACACGCATACAATCATGCCGTGCCGTGCTGTGCTGTGCTGCGTGCAGGTACCTGGCTTTGCACTGAATCAATACATTGTGATTGAGCAGTTCGAGATCCTTGACATGGGCGGCTCCAATGTCATCCACATGTTCGGTAGGTGCTGTTTGGTGGACGTGTGCATCATGACGTCAGTAGGCATGTTTGCTAGGTGTTTGGTAGACGTGCGCATCAATATTTCAATGTGCATGTTGGAAGGTGCTGTTTGGTAGGGGCATGTGCGTCTGTAGCAGGCAGAGTTAAGGCAGGACAGTTTCCTTCTTCTCTCTAGGGTTTTTATATAGGGGTTGGGCTTTATAAGGCTTAGGGTTTAGGCAGGCCTGGAAATAAATATAGAGAAGAAGGAAACTGTCCTGCCTTAACTCTGCCCGCTACATTTGGTATCGAAGCCAATGTAGCAGCGCGTTGTAAAAGGCATACTTGAGATATAAGGAATTGCATTCCTATATGTGTCGTTACAGCGTCATTGTGCCAACGCGCGTATTTATAGGTGCTGTCTGTTAGATTTAGGCATGTTGGGTAGAAGGAGCCAACACGTTGGTGGGAGGGCTGTAATTAGACAAGCAGCATCGAGTCTATCGTACTGGGAGGGTGGAGGCTGTTCAAAACTAATTAAGCGGGTTGGATGGATCTGCGATTGATGGTTCCACATTTTGCATCATTTCAAGGTATATGGCTAAAGGTATATTAGCAGGTGTTGTTTGGTCCGGGAGGCATGTTTGGTAGGCTTGGTTGGTGGGAAGGTGCCTATACGCTGGAGTTAAGTGCAAGCAAGCAGCGAGCCTTTTTTTGTTGGTGGCCGCTGGATGCGTGCACACAGTTGATACGGATGCACTTCGTTTACTTGCAATTGGCAGAGCCACGTTGTGCACTATAATCCAATTTGTGTCCTTGCAATGCTGATCGCTCCTGATGTCCGTCTGGATGGCTTACCAATTTCCTGCTGCCTGTTTATAAGTGGCAGCTGATCAAATGGCGTTCATCCGATATCAGCATGTGCAGGCGCACATGGCTTTGACACAATAATGTCATTGGCATTGCCACATCCTCATCATCTGCCTCTGCATTTCGCTGTAGCGCGCTTCTACGACTAAAGAAAGAGCTGGCAGCACCATGAGTTTGATGTGCTAGTACAGAACAGTTTTGACAGTGGAATCTCGTCGAGGTCACGTACACTGCACGTTCACAATCCTGGTCAAGCTTGTGCAGTATGCAATTCCATTTTTTTTACCGGCTGGCAACACACTGTCACCTGCGTTTATCTATTGGGCGCTCTTGCAACAAGCAGCCACACCGTACACACTGTGCACACCTGCTGTGCACTATCAAGGGTGTGTGCCTGAATACGGGGCTTGATGCTGTGCAGAAGGGCACGACGCGGCATATCTCCATGCGCTCACACACTCCAGCCGTGTCTCCCATGGTGCAAACACCTTTTGTCAATTGTTTGCACCTCGACAGCATCATCTTGTCAGCACCCACTCCTCCCACGCTAGGGCACCAATACACATCTTACACACATGCACACTCACACTCACTCACACACACTCACTCACACACACACACACACAATCTTTACACATCTCACACACACATGCACAGTCATGTGTTGATTTTTCATGCATTCTTGCAAACTCCATTTGCAGGCTGCTACTACGGGCTGGCCGTATCCTTTGTCCTATCTCGCCAAAAGTTCAGGTGTGTCTTATTCTGAGTTGTGATTGGCTCCCAGTGCTTTTCATCTATTATACTCAAGAGCTGTTTGAGAGCATGCGTGCACCTGAGCACGCGCATGCTCACACAAACGCATACACGTATACACACACCCACACACATACGCGCACACACACACACATACACACACACACACACTTACACACAAATACACACAGCCACGGCATGGAGCACCCCAAGAGCAACAGCAGCTACTTGAACGATGTGTTCAGCATGATAGGCACGCTGTTCCTGTGGATCTACTGGCCCAGCTTCAATGGTAGGCACTGCTATTATCTGTGGGTCTACTGGATCTATTATCTGTGGATGTATTATCTGTGGATCAACTGGTCCAATTTTAATGGTAGGCATGATAGGCACACTGTTCCTGTGGATCTACTGGCCCAGCTTCAATGGTAGGCACTGGTATAATCTATGGATCTACCGGATCTTTTATCTGTGGATCAACTGGCCCAGCTCCAATGGTGCTGGTAGTTTGGCTGGAGTGCTAGGCATTGTTGTTGTGGTTTGCAGATATGTGCGCGTATGAACTGATCGGTGCCTTCGTCGTGAAACTGCCCTCTAGGAAGTCTCGCTATCCTTTTACACCTGCCACATATCATCGCACCACACATGCACCAGCTTGCACCTTCTTCCTTCTCCAGATAAATACAGGAGTCGTTGCCTACTTAACTTCCCTACACAGCACAATGGTTTGTACTCAACAAACACATGGTGAACGTGTGTTGTCTGCGCACAGGCCCCCCATGCCAATCTTGAATGTGTGTATTTGCACGCATACCACCTTACAGGTGCCCTAGCCTCTGTGTCCTCTGCCGCCACCACCGGTGATCCTGTGGGCGGCCACGCTGCTTCTGAGCAGTTCCTGTGCGTCGTGAATACCGTGAGTGTCGTGTGCGCTTGCTCCTCTTTTTCTTGGTCATCCTATGCGCTATCCCCTGCTGAATGTTATTGACAGCCACCCTTACCAATTCCTAGCAGTTCCTGAGCATATGGAAAATGTGCCTGACAGTGAGGTTGGGTTCAGATCTCTGGTTGATGAGACTTCACGCGGAGGGGCGTACTCAGACGACAGGATGCTCTCTGTCTGTGGTTCCGTAATCAGCAACTAGACGCATAGCTAGGAACTCTGTTTGGCGTCGTGCTTGTATATGATGAGCGTGTCAACCTATGCTGCTAACTAGCTGTTACTTTCAGGTGCAGAAGTGCAATTGCATCTTCATACCATTAAACCAGGGCTAGCCAAGCTGGCTGTGCGGAGGTGTTTTGTGAGCGCGTGCCATTGTAATGTGCACGTGGCATCATGTTGCAAATATAAAAAGCGTGCAATGACTGTGTGTTGCTTGTGTTGCTTGGCTCTTTAGACTCCTTGTGGCCAAATTTCATGTTTATTCAATTATCATACCTGCAATTAAACAGCATGTGATCAGGTAACCAGGCCGTGTGAACATCAGACCGCCACCATTACCACCACCACCACCAGACTCAATAGGTGTTGTGTCTTTGTGCTTATGTGTGCATGTGCGTGCACCTTGAAAACTGTGCATAAGCGCTTCTCCCATGGTGTAAAAAACCGCTCGTTACTGTATTGTCTGTGCAGGTCATCTCTCTCTCCGGCGCCACGATCTCCACATTCATGGCCAGCGTGCTTGTGGGCGGGCGCATGAATGCTGTGCACGTGCAGAACTCTACCTTGGCTGGGGGTGTGGCTATGGTGTGTGCGTGTGTGTGTGTGTGCGCACGTGCACGTGCAGAACTCCACCTTGGCTAAGGGTGTGGCTATGGTGTGTGTGTTGGGGGGTGGAGTGGGGTGGGGTGGCTTTTTGTGCAGATGCGTGTGAAGGTGGGAGTGGGGGCGGGGATGTGGGTTTGGCTTTAATTGTGAATGCGAGAGTTGGTGTGCATGTGGGTGAGTGGGTGTTGATAGGGGTAGTGGAGTGCAAATGGGTGTTGTGTACACCTTGGCTCTTATCTTTGTTGCTGTCCTTACAAGTACATGGGAAGGTGTATGATTATTGCAACAACGAGCACGAAAACACAAATACATACACACTTGTCCACGCACACACACACACGCTCACGCACACGCACACACACGCTCACGCACACGCACGCGCACACACACACAGGGTGCTGCTTGCACTCTCCCCATGACCCCTGCCGGCGCAATGGTAGTGGGCCTGGCAGCCGGGGCCCTGAGTGTACTGGGCTTCCAGTACCTCACACCTGCACTGAACAAACACATGGGCCTGCGTGATACGTGCGGTATCCACAACCTGCACGGTGGGTTTTGAGCTCAGGGAGAGGCGTGCGCAACAAACTCAGGTGTTAGTCCTTAATTATTAGGATATCTTTAGGGTTGGCCAGAACCATATATATATACGGTGTGTATACGGTATTTTTGGCAGGGAAATTACCAAATGTACGGTCATATACGGTGTATATATACGGTTCTGGCCAACCCTAGATATCTTCCATGAAAAGACACATGGGCCTGCAGGACACGTGTGGCATCCACAGCCTGCACGGTGGGTTTTGAGCTCATGGAAAGGTGTGTGGAACACATCGAAAATGGAGATCTACTCTGCCCGAGCACGTGAACGTGCGTGACACGTGCGGCATCCGTAATCTTTGGGAATGCATGGTTTGGAAACAGAGTTCATGCAGATTGGAGTAGGTTGATTCGTTGCGTGAACAGGGTTAGTCAGAGCCATGTCTGATCAGGTGCTCATGAGGTGTGTCAAGTATTTCAGGCAGGGAGAGATCTCTGTTGTCTGCTGTCAGACACAGTGTACATTTATGGCAACCTCTATGCTTGTATAGTATATAATGTTGATTGCGTACAGGTGTTCAATTGTATCATTGTGGTTGGTAGCACAAACATCCCAGTCATAGACCCAGCGTGCTTTTGCTTTGCCTCTAATCTTGTGCACTGGACACACACACACACATACACACAAGCACGCACACACACGCATGCATACACACATACACACACACACATACACACACACACGCATACACACACACTCACTCACATACACACATGCACATACACACACAAGCACACACACGCACATACACACACATACACACACACATGACAGGCCTGCCCGGTATCCTGGGCTCCTTCGTGGCTGGCCTTGCTTCTCTGGGAATGACCACCAAGGATTTCTTTTACCGGGACTGCACTACGTCTACGAACCGTGAGTGTGGAGGCTACCAACTGGGCTACCAGGTATGTGTGTGTGTGTGTGCGTTTGTGGGTGTTGGAGTGGGTGTGAGTACGGGTGTGGGTGTGGGTGTGGGTGTTTATGTATGTGTGTATCTGTGAGTGGGTGGGTGCGGGTGAAGGGGGGGGTATGCATTTGTGTGGGTGTGCTTGCGTGGGCGTACTTGCGTGGATAGGAGGGTGGGTGTTGCCTCCAGCTTATTCAGCTCACAAGCTCAGGGCATTCAAGGAGTGGCTTGTAGCTTGTAACTAGTGCTGAATGTGCACCAAACAAATTGGGCATTCGTTTTCTGTAACCAGCCGCGTCCGTGTGTGCCAGGAATTAATGCGAGGCCTCGTCCTTCCCTTTTGTGCCAAGCAACGCATCATACCCTAACCTTGCTTCACTGCTACCTGCATTTTCACCTGCAGCTGGCAGGCATCTGTGTCTGCCTGGGCATTTCCATCGTGTGGGGCCTCATTGTGGGCGTCATCATCGCGTTCTTCAACCCCCTCAGAGAGCAGGACCTGTCACCCGCAGAGTGCTTTGACGATGGAGCCTGGTAAGTCAGTCGCTGCTGCGTTCTTACAGCAAGGTTACGGAAAGGTGAACGAGCAGAGGACTGATAGTCTGTTTGGCCAGGGTGGCAGCGATGTCATTAAGTGTGCCTGCGATGCGCAAAGTGCACTGAGTACGAGAGAGCTCAATGCCGTGTGTTCCCTTTGTTGGGTGCATTCTGCCTGGCTGCTTGATCAATGGTGGCATTGGTTAAAACGTTGCAAGCAGTGTGCGCTTTGTACGACAGACCGGTATTATGTTTCCTCTTGTACGCGCGCTCATTGCCTACCTGGTCGGTTTGAGTGGCATGATTGAGAATGTTGCATGTCAAGTGTACACTCACTGACGTCGGAGCCTACACGTGTATCTTTCTTCGTACGTACTCTTGTTGCCTAGCTGGCCGGCGGCCCATGGTGACGTTATCAGTGGAATGCTTGTGCATTTTTTATCAGCCATTGGTGACCATACTAACATATGCATGTACACGGCTATTTCGGCAGAGAAAGAATTGATCATGCGGTCATGTACGTTGCAGTCGTATACGTTGCATATGTACTGATAAGGCCAACATCATTGTGTTAGTGGACCCTAGGTAGGTCAGGAGTGTGGTTGGGGACTGGATGACGTCGGAAAGCAAATTGACTTACAGGATACATCGGAGGGGGTGTTGTGGGAAGTTGTGTGCTTGATTGTAGTTTGTATAAAAGCTGTAAGTAAAAGTAACAGTATATCTTGCATGCAATATGTTGTATTTACGGCTCTGGCTGCCCTTGGATAGGGACGTGTCTACTAGAGGTTCGCCTTTCAATGACTTGCATGCACCATGTTGTATTTACGGCTCTGGCTGCCCTTGGAAAGGGACGTGTCTACTAGAGGTTTGCCTTTCAATGAAGCTCCTTGGGCCTTGATGCTTGTGACTGGTATGCATCATATGTAGGGTTGGCCAGAACTGTATATATACACCATACATGAACGTGTAGTTGTTGGTTTCCCTGCCAAAAATACTGTACATGCACCGTATATATAAGGTTCTGGCCAATCTTAATCATACTTGGTGAGTATGCTTGTTTGGGGCAGGAACAGGGGGCAGGAGCAGGGACGTGTGACTTTTGATGGACTGCAATTACAGCCCAACCTGACCTGCTGTGTGTAAAGGTCCTGCATCGAAACTTCTTGTGGCGATGTGCAAATGTATGTATGATCTGCATGCCCTCTCAGACGGCAGGAGCACAATGCGGCGCCTTTGATTGACGGCACTCACAGCATATGTGTTGTGTTTATCTGTGTGTGCAAAGATCCTGCATCAGCACCTTTTGTGCAAACATGCTATTGTATGTATGTATGATCTGTATGCCCTCTCAGGTGGTAGGAGCAGGACGTGGAGCCTTTGATTGCGGCACTCACAGCACATCTTGTGTGTATCTGTGTGCAGACAATCTGCTTCAACTCCTCTTGTACAAGTGTGCTAATGTGTACACACACACACACACACACACACACACACACACAGACACATGCATTTACATCTGGGTATTCTCTCAGGTGGCAGGAGCAGGATGTGGAGCCGTTAATTGACGGCACCCAGGGCCTCTCCCGCCAGACCTCTGTGCACGGCGTCCCCATTACCGCAACCTTCAGCAAGCACGGCAGCATGCGCAGCAGCAAGCACGGGTCGAGCAAGCACGGGCCTGTCAACCCCAACGCCAGCAAGCATGGCCACGTGGAGGTGGGTGAGCTGGGTTTGTGGACTGTTGTTTGATGTGTGGGACCAAGAGATGAGGCCTGCTGGTTCATGGAACTGAGCCATGTGTTGTGTGGTTATGTGGTTTGGTGCTAGGGCAAGGGTCGACAAGCTTTTGGCTGCACAGAGGGGGTGAAATGGTATTCCTGACTGCCGTGGGGGTGATGGTTGATTGGATGTGAGAGTGTGCGTGTACTTTGCACTCAGTAATTCTGAATAACACTGAAAGACACTATGGGAGTGTACATTAAGTATCACCAAAGTACTCGTACGGCGCTCCCATTTTTAATATTAAGCCAGCCGCACGTCTGTAAATGGACAACAAACAACAACTACACAGGTGCACATTTTTTGTGCGATGGGTGTGCTATCTACCATTTCCTCTGTTCTTGCTTTTGTTTCAATGCTCTCTCACTGATTGATTGTCGACCAAATCATGTGGGCCATAACTATAAGTTTGCACCGTAAATAATTGTCCTTTAGGGCGTGGGTGGCGGCACCATCTACAACACTCACACATCCTAATTTGATGTGGGGAGTTTTTTTTACTGCCTACGTAATTTTCCTTTTAGACTCTCCTGCTGGAAAGACAGATGCGTATGTTGTATGTATGGTTTAGGTCAATCCATGTTATATTCTGACTCTTGTGGGCCCTAAATAATAATTCATGTACGCTACGCTACGCACACACACACATTCACGCACATAGACATAAATAAACACATACACACATATACACACTCACACATACATACATACATACATACATACAT
>Ga0307947_1000340_pt1 | contig 31742 bp, 41 predicted proteins | sample OrgLakmetagen232_FD_201840 | JGI IMG/M metagenome (GOLD analysis project Ga0307947, IMG submission 201840) | Saline water microbial communities from Organic Lake, Antarctica - #232 | ecosystem: Environmental > Aquatic > Non-marine Saline and Alkaline > Saline | place: Antarctica: Organic Lake...
GTGCGTGCGTGCGTGCGTGCGTGCGTGCGTGCGTGCGTGCGTGTGTGTGTGTGTGTGTGTGCGTGCGTGCGTGCATGTGTGTGTGTGCGCGCGTGTGTGTGTGTGCGTGTGTGTGTGTATATGCGTGTATGTATGTACGAAAGGATGAAAAGAGGCGTGAACTCCTGAGTTCCTGCTCAGAGTCATTCGCCCAATGAGGGGGTGATCCTGTCTCTCTGGCAGTCTGTACTCAATCAAAGGGGAAGACTCACAGGTGGGCCTCTGATAATCTGGCCACTCTTCCCCCCCGCGTAGTAGTCATTCTCATCGTGGGAATCATCGCTCTCCTCTTTGTTCTTCAAATCTTCCATTGACATCATTTTCGGGGCCATCGATGTGAAAATGGGCTTTTCTATGCAGGATGCGTTGTGTTGTTCTAGTAATTATAAAACTTAGACAAATTATAAAAAGCCTACCGTCATTGGTAGCGTGGAACCTCTGCAAAAACCTATTTTGCACCTAACTCCCGCAAACATCTGACTACTTTTTTATACTTTTTAAACGATGTTGTAAGCCTAGGTAAATTGTTGTTGCGGCCGAAACATGCGGCTACAGCTTGGCCACACTGTTCCCTCGTCATGCCCTCAGACAAGACGCAGCAAAGCTATTGGCACTGTAGCACGTTTGGCTGCAGCCACTGGAGGAGCCCCCAACCAGTCACCAGTGACCCCCATACGCCTTGTTAACAGGGGCACCACCGGTGCCATCCCACAGGCCATCAGGGGAGATGGAATAGCCAGCACCCTCAGCTCAACAGCCATAGCAGACGAAGCTCAGCCTCATATTAACTTGGCAGAGGAGCAGGTACGTGTGACGATGCACATTGAATATGCGCACGTTTGCATATGTGGTTGTGCGCATGTTATGCGCATGTGTATTTGTGTACGTTTGTGTATTTGTGTGTGTGTGTGTCTCACTGCGTCTGTTTGTGTGTATTCGTTTGTGTGTATGTGTTTGTGTATATGCGTGTGTTGGTGTGTGTTCTTACTTGCGTCTGTTAGTGTGTGTTCGTGTGCATGTGCGTGTGTGTTCATATGTGTGTGTATATGTGTGCGCTTGTCCATGTGTTGTTTGTTGGTGTACAGTTTGGATGTGTGCGCAGTGTTGATATTGGACAAGGACCACGCACCGTGCAGGAGCTGTATGGGGAGGAAATGGATGGCGGCGAGGGCACAGAGGAGGATCTCGAAGTGCTCAGCACAGACGAAGTGGAATCAGTTGACACGTACGAAGAGGGTGACTCAAGGTGATACTTTTGTAAGACTCTACTGACCTTGTGGCTCGCAGCTTTTACAGCTTGACACGCGCTCGAGTCAACGGTGTGCGTGTGTGTATGTGTGTGTGCAGTGCGGTGGACTATGAGGCAAACCACAGGAACGAGGCTCTGGAGCAGCTCTTTGCATCAGGTGGAGAAAATCTGAGTGTGGAGGCAATCACTGAGGTAATGGTACAGCATGTGCAGCTGCCACACCCTTTGTGCTGATTTTAAGAGTGCTTCAAACATAGTGAAGCTTGTTCCTCTCTTCTTTACTCATCCTGGTTCTTAAGCAACGTAGGAGCGTGATGCGCAAGATTGTGCAAGAAAATATGCATAAATAAAGATTTAGGCATTTTGCTGACCCAGCTGACCCACTCTCTTGACCCACTCTCTTGAACCGGCATGTATAGCCCGAGAGTACTTCAGACCATGCCCTAGACCTGCAAAGCATCTCCACCCCCCTTTCCGTTCCTCTAGATTTTTCCCTACCCCCTGGACGGCTTCCAAAAAGAGGCCCTTCAGAAGCTGCTGGATGGTCAGTCCGTCGTGGTATGCGCACCGACAGGTGCTGGTAAGACTGCCATCGCTGAGGCAGCCGCTGCCGCCACTCTAGCAAGGGGGCTGCGGGTGGTGTACACCACACCTTTAAAGGTATGCAATTGTGTGTGCGTGTTTGTGAGGATGATGCATGCATTGTTTCCACTAGCGTGCGGTGTGCATCATCTGTGGGTGACGCATGCATTAATTCCAGTAGCGTGTGGTGTGCACCCCTTAGTGCTTTTATAAGGAAAAGCAAAGGTAAGCACAGTGATAAGCATAGGACTCTAAAAAGGAGTGACACAATTTGCTGCCTTGCCTTGATCACAAACTGCAGCTGTCGTAATGGCAAAATTGCTTGTAAAGGGCTGGCTGATTGCGAGGGTGATGGGCCTTCTTTGTAAGGGCCCTCCTCTGGATCCATTTTGAGATTGGTGGTGTAAAAGAAAAAAGGCATGTTTGCTGTGGAGTTGAGTGAAGCATTGTGCATAGGATAGGCCAGACCCTTGTGTGCCTGGTATTCTTTGCAGGGGAGATCTTTCAATGTAGGCTCTTTTATAGTGCATGTGCAAGGTCCTGGCGGTACTCAAATGTGCAAGATTTACACACTTTCTCCCCTCGTATATCGCACACAACTACATGCTCACTTCCTGCACACAACTACATGCTCACGTACAGTAAAGGACGCACTTTCATTTCCTAATTTTTCCACTATTTACACGCTCCATGCAACAAGCTGTGAGGTACGTGCACGTGCATTCACACTTGCACGTGCTCCGTTAAAAATGACACACACACTCTTACGCTCGCACATTACACCCACATGCAACAATGAACGCAGGCACTGAGCAATCAGAAGCTGCTGGAGATGCGCGCACGGTTTGGATACGAGCGCTGCGGCCTGCAGACCGGCGACACCAGCCTTAACACAGAGGCAGACGTAGTCATCATGACCACAGAGATCCTGCGCAACATCATGTACAGGACAGCTGAGGTAGAGGATGTCAAGGTGCGTGTGTGTATGTGTGTTTGTGTAGGTACGTCTGTGTCTGTTCGTGCACTTTCTTTCACGTGCAAGCTTTGCATGCTGTCTACTGTCATGCATGCATTTTACTCGCATGCCAGTCTTGTGCCCTGTGTCATTTTGTATGCATCTACCGTTGAGCTGGTGAGTAATAGCTTTGTGCGTGGTCGATTTCTTTGGGTTGCATACTTTTCACGTGCTTAGATGCTCTGTGATTGCGTTTAAATAGCAATCTTCGCAGCCGATGGTCAGAAATCAACGAGGACACAGGCATTCACAATTCGTTTTACGGCTGTCATAAGATCTTTGCCACAAGATTTGGTGGTCATGTGGTCATGCAGGACCTGTTGTCAACTCCTCCTGGTAGCCAACATCTTGGCTTCAATGTGCAGGAGTGTCTCTGCTCCTTTCAGCCAACCTTGAAAGCAGCGATGTCTTTGTTCCTTCGTGCAGGCCAAATTTGTGGCAGAAATCATCAAGGGTGCTGGCGCAGCAACAACAACTTGGTTAGCTGTGCAGCTGTTTGCACTGACCTTCTTGCTCCTTTGTGCAGGCTGGAAATGGGGCAGAGGACATTGAGGGTGCGGACTCCGCAGGCTATGCTTTGGACAAGGGGCTTGAGGGTGGAGGGGAGGACAGGAGTGGGGACGTTGATTCTGACATCATTGATCTGGGTGCGTTATGTGTTATGTGTATGTTACACGTCACATGTATATGTTATGTGTCATGTGTATGTCACACGTTATGTGTATGTCACACGATGTGTAAAATCCCTTTTTACTGATGTAAGGGTTACATGTACTGAATAGCTGGGTATATAAGCAATTTCATTTCCTGGGTATTAGCTGCATTCTACCAGTACATAGAAAGTATGTATGCGTATGTATGTACGTGCGTTGTATGCAAGATTCGTCCTACATTGCCTCGGTGGTATGGTGTCAATGTATTGTAAATGCTGCTTTTTTGTGTGCTACCCTTGCTTGTGCTCTCATTGAATCCTATTAGTCCGTGGTCAGGCCAGGCTTCTAAAAGGCTGCGGGTGTAGACCCTACTCAGCTGCAACGGCCTCTGTCTCTTGGAAGAACGCTTGGGGTGATATATCAGCAACGCCATCCCTCTCTGTGTTGCTCACTGACCCCAAGCTGTGTGCATCCCACCGTCCCCCAGTAGTTAGATCTCTGGATGTTGTAGAATGCATACAAATCCCCAGACATGAGCTCAAACTCAGTCCCGTTTCGAATTTTGAGTTCACCCACTCTTGCTCACTCTAAAACTCACAGACGGCTCTAGTATAGACCTCAGCTCATCTGGTAATGGCAACACGCGAGAAGGACGGCTGGGAGATGTTGGGCTCATCGTCTTGGATGAGGTGTGCTGCTTTGTTTTGGCAGGGTTTGCAATGAGCAGTGAGGGCTGTAGTTTGGGATGAGGTGTGTAGCGTAAAGCCTCTTTATGCTGGCAGGGTGAGAGTGTGCACAGTGGGTGGTGTCAAAGGTTGCCTCAAAGAGAAGCCAGGTACACCTAACCAACTTTTTCTTCAGGATGTCCTATTGATGCATTTTGTGTGGGTTGGGTAGCAACATGAGCCTTACTCGCATCGTCTACTTGCACCGATGTCCTATTGATGCATTTTGTGTGGGTTGGGTAGCAACATGAACCTTACTTGCATCGTCTACTTGCACCGACAACTCAGGGAGTCAACAGCTGTAATGCTTCTTGGTGGGAAAGCAAGCATTAGAACTGCTGAGGATGTTATTCGTAAAGAGGTCAAGGAGTAGTTTAGCTTGGATTGTGCAGTGCCTGGAAGATCCCCACAGGGGCAGCGTGCAAGAGGAAAGTATCAGCGGTACCTGCCCCCACCCTCTCACTGTTACGACAGTGACCTTCTCGGCTGCTCACAAAACCTTGATTGTGCAGGTGCAGAACCTGGGAGACCCCCACAGAGGGAGCGTGGGGGAGGAGGATCTTGCGTCCAGCTGTAGTAGTGGCAACAAAAAATTATTGTTCAAAACCTGGATTGTGCAGGTGCATTACCTGGGGGACCCCCACAGAGGGAGCGTGTGGGAGGAGGCCATCATCAACTGCCCACGCCACATTCAGCTTCTGTGCATGAGTGCCACAGTGCAGAACCCCGACGACCTTGGCGGCTGGATCAGCAAGGTGCGTGGCAGAAGGACTGAGCCTTATTGCTGTGTAATATGGATGTGCAAATAAGTTTTATACTGTTTGTCCACGATCGATTCGTGAGACCATATTAAAAATAGTTTCTTTTTCAGTTCGGAAAAAGATCTTAGGATTAATTTTGAAATTGTAAGGGGTACTTCGCCGGTGTGTTTTGTACCCGGTTGCCCCCGTGGAAAACCCACCCTACTAGTCTCATTTAGCTCTCCACCCAATTCAAAGCCCCCTATACCTCATCTGAATGTTAAATACTTGATGCTGTCTAAATCATTGATATTGGCTGGAAATTTGGCATCCTGGGGGGTTCTGTGTGGCCCGCTGCGTATTTTGCACCCACTTTGGCAGGGAAAAGGTCCATTTCTGAGGTTGCTCCGATTGACCTCTGCTTCAGGATATAAGCATTATAAATGTTATATATCAATGCTGCAATGTCAAATATGGGGCAAGGGTACTGAGAATGCCGGCGAGTGGAAGGCACTCACACAAGGGACAAAGGGGAAAAAGAGGAAATTCTGTCGCTCCAATACCTGCTTCGAGTTTAATCCCGGTTTTTCCTCTCAGAGTTGCTGCCAATTTATATGCATCAAGTTGAATTTGAGTGGGGCCATTCGATGGCCTGTGTAAAAAGCGGTGTGGTTTTTCCTGAATGTGGCAGCACAATTTCTGTGTTGCACTCGCGACCACAGCTGCTCCCGTCCCAAACTCACACCAGAGTTGCGTTGGAGGTAGGAGGTAGGATTTATGTAACAAATGATGATTTATGAATTTCAGAGGGTGCGGATTGGTGGATTGTGTGAAGAATGGTGCCTGTTTTGCTTTGTGACGTTATTCATATCTCCAATTATCTACCCAGTCTCTGCACCTCTCCCCAACGTCCAAGCATCTGCTGAAAGAACAAAAAAATAGCTATCCAATGCATATCTCAGGGCACGGAATGGTGGAGTGGGTGCAGAGATATGCTTGCGCAGTTAAGTGAGACTATTTGGCTGATCAGGGGGTTGAGTTTTTCACGGGGGCGACCACCCCTGAGTGCCCAAAAATACTAAAATTTTCATTAAAATTTGAATTGCAGTTCGGAGAATGCTCCAAAAATTATTTCCGTTGTTTGGCCAGATATTTATTTCATATCCGAACTGACCGTGGACAAACGGTATATATATAAAGAGAGAGAGAGAGAGAGAGAGAGAGAGAGAGAGAGAGAGAGAGAGAGAGAGAGAGAGAGAGAGAGAGAGAGAGAGGGAGAGAGGGAGAGAGAGAGAGAGAGAGAGAGAGAGGCTACTGATGAGTTTGATCCAAAACTATCATACATTCACCTTAATGCATATGTTTCTGACCAACCCTGATGTGTTTTATGTCAGCATCTGGCACGGGACACCTACACAATTTACCTAGGCACACTCTGCTGCTTGCGGCTGGCCACTAGCGACTCCGCATTCCATCTTTACTTACATCTGGCCACTCAGGAACACCAGCAGAGCAAAACCACCTCCACCCACCTCCGTCCTGAGCCTCTCGACCCCTAATCACCATCCCCTCCACTAATTCTGTGCCTCTTAACCCACTACACTACCCCCTCCAGACCTATGTCTCCAACCCGCTACGTCACCCTTCAAGCCTATGCTTCTTAACCCTTAAGCGGCTGAACCTGCAATCCGTACCAGGATACTCTGTCTTGAAGTGCCTAAATGAGAGCACCAACAGCGTGAGACCGCCTGCACCCACTTTCACCCAGCGCCTTGTTACAAATGTATATAGCTTTTACAAGTGAATGCAACTGATACCCCAACTCCGACAGCACACTCCTCCATGAAACTACTTTTGCACAGGAGTGTTTGCAGTGCAGGACCACCTCCACCCGCTTTTGCTGTACCCACCCTGTTGTCACACCATATGTTCAGCCTTTTCAAGTGTACGCAGCTGTAGCTCCATCTCTAACACCTCACTCTCGCTAAAATTCCCCGCTGCTACCCAGGAGCACCAGTAGTGTGAGACGCTCTTTAACGCCTCACTCTTCCTGAATTTGCTGCTGCCCAGGAGCACCAGCAGTGTGAGATGCTCTCTAACACTTCACTCTTCTGAAACTGCTGCTGCCCAGGAGCACCAGCAGTGTGAGACGCTCTCTAACACCTCACTCTTCCTGAACTTGCTGCTGCCCAGGAGCACCAGCAGTGTGAGACCATCTCCACCTTCTTCCGCCCAGTGCCCCTGCACTGGCATTTTTCCTACACCGCGCCCCCTCCAAAGGGTGTGCAGCTGACCGACCTCATGACCAGAGACAACGCAGCTCTGAACCCTAAGCTGTCGACCAAGTCGGTGCTAGTGGAGGAGGCAAAGTGAGTGTTTGAAGTGGGGTATACCTGCCACTCTGAACCGCAGCCAAGCCTCTGATTCAGTCGGTGCTACCCGCCTGAGAAGGTAAAATGAGAAGTGCTACCTGCATGAGAAGGTAAAATAAGAAGGTAAAATGGGAAGCGCTACGGTAAAATGGGAAGTGCTACATGCATGAGAAGGTAAATGAGAAGGTAAAATGAGACAGTATAATGACTATCCAGAAGTGGCACTCAATACTCTGTAGAGTATTTGGGCCAGCAACCATGTTTATAATAAGCACACATGCGTCTGCCAAACACGCATATTCAACGTTCACATACACACACAAACACACGTACGTACGTGGAAACAGACCTGAACACACGCGTGCTTGAATGCACACACACAAACATGCACACACAAACATACACTCACATACATGCAAACATACGCACACAAGCATATGCATGAACACGTGTTATGCACCGCAGGGCGATGCTGCAGCGCACCACAAATGGGTACAGGTCAAAGAAAACAGCGTCGTGGGATGAGGCTGTCACCATCAGCCCTATCATTGCGGGTGACAAGATGTTACAAAAAAAGGTGAGGGTCATTCACCATGCAATGGACTTGGGCTGTAAGGCGCGACGCTACTGTTACCTTCTGCTTTGCAACAAACAGAGAGCCTGGCAAATGCGGCAGCGGTGAGATGAAGAAGGGTGGCATGTTTATAGAGGCTTTATGTAAATTGCAATGCCTCACCCTGCTCAGAGCCCTTGTCGATGATTTGTAGGATGGTGTAGTCAAATGCTTTGCACGCACATCTGTGAAGAGGCACTAAGCATGATCATTGTATAGGACTGGAAAGTACTGGAAAGTAGAGAGAGCTTGTCGGCCTGATGATGGCAAAGCACGTGTGCCCAGCATGCTGTTCGTACATACAAGTGTTTGGTCGAAACATTCCCGTGCACCAAGCGCTCTATTACATGCTTACAACTGGAGAAACTTGGACGCACCCCACAGGCAATGTGTGTTGCAATGTGCATGCGTACAGGCAATAACAAAGTGTGACTGCCCAGTGCGCTGAACGTTAACATGTTAAGTAGAAACATTCTGGTGTGCATACAGGCAATTACATAGCATGAATGCCCAGCGTGCTATACCTAAGCATGTTTATTTGAAACGTTCCAATGTGTGTATACCTTTGTGCAAATACAGCTTTTAACATCCCCAATATTTTAGAGGGACTTGCAAGCACCGCACAGCAACTTGTCTTTTTTGTGTGTGCGTGCAGATGATGGCAAAGCGCGTGCCCAACATAGAGAACCTTACCCGCATACTGGGCAAAAAGAAGCTGCTGCCTGTGATTTGGTTCATCCTCAGCAGAAAGGTGCACCTGCCGCTCGATCTTATATCATTTCCGTGAGCTGTTCAAGAGTGTGAACAAAAAACAAAGGCGGTTGCAGCTTGTCTACTTTTCTTTGATCATCATGTGTCTGCCTCTGCCACACGTGCTAGCATGTGTCCTGACGGTAATTGCATCTGTCTTTGCATCATGGTGGCTGTGTTCTTGCTTTGGAAACGGAATGTTCTTTGTTACCAATTGCCGCCATTGCATCATGGTGACTGCATCTGTTCTTGTTCTTGCAATAGGAACGGAATGTTTTTAGTTGATTACGTCATGGTGCCGCTTGGCTGCAGAGAAGTAAAGCCTGCAAAGTGTGAAGGCCATTCGCTTGTCGCGTCAAACCCACCATCAGCCTATAACCTCTTGCCTGTGCATTATGCTAGCTACATGGCAAGAATTTGCGCTCACGCGCACACACTACTAGGATTGTGCCTAGCATATAGTGCAATACGTTCAACCTTGTACCTACAAATTGTGTTCAAATGATGAGGTGTTTGCGCACAAACACACACACACACACAAACACACAAACACACAAACACACACAAACACACACACACATACACACATACACACATTAAGTCACACACAAACATACACACACAAACACACACACATGCTGGACTAGGATTGTGACTTGGCGGCTGTTAAGGCCGGGTCTGGGGCCTTTTCTCTGACCAGCGAAGAGGAGCAGGCAGCGATTAAGTCTGAGGTAGGAGGGGCTTACTACTGCCTTAACGGGAAAAGCTGCAAGGCAGTGAAATCACTCCCATGAAAATTAAGGGAAAGGAGCTGCTTAGGCAGTGAGTACTGTAATATCCATCTACCAGGCAAGATATAAGAGACACCAGACAAGATGTAAGAAAAGGGACAAAAACCTGGAATTAGGGGGAGGTTAGATGTCAGGACTTGCATCTAGACAAGGAAGGACAGATTGATTGACTGATAACAGCGCTAAAGGAAGAAGGAAGTCTTTAAGGAAGAACACACTAAATCTTCTCTGTTGGAGGTTTCAACAAAGAAGACTCAGCGCTCTCGTCGTTGTGTAAGCCCTTAACGTTGTGCATCCGCATTACCCTACATGGTGTATTGCTAGAGTTGGCCAGAACTATACATATACGGTGTATATACGGTATTCTTGGCAGGGAAATCACCAAATATACGGTGTGTATAAATGGTTTTGACCCTATGTATCAAGTTTAGAGAAATTCACAATGAGGCTTGCCCAACATCTTATGCATACATGCCATGTATGCATCAATCTCCCTTGAACGTACGTTTACAAGGTTGATGCTCCAACAGACGACCAGCCAGAGGCCGTGCGCACAACACTCCTGCCTTTCTTCATCCGCTATCCGCTGCCGTCTTCAATTATGGTAGAATACAATCGCCCTTGTACGTATGTCCAGGTCGATGCTCTGACAGACGACCAGCCAGAGGCCGTCCGTGCAAAGCTCCTTCCTGCCCTCATCAAGGGTGTGGCCTCCCACCATGCTGGGCACTTGCCAGGATGGAAGAGTCTGGTGGAGCGCCTGTTCCAAAAGTATGTGTTTCTCTTTACACCCAATCACCCCCAGCACTGATTCTTCAAAGGCATCTACTGCTCGAGCTGGTGATCTCTGAGAGCTCACCTATTGGATGCTACACACAGCAGGCATCTCAAAATATGCACACACACACGCACGAGCTTGCAAGCATCCACACGTACTCACACACATTCACACACACACATTCACACACACACACACACACACACACACACACACGAGCATGCAAGCATTCACACGTACACGTACACACATACTTTTGCACATACTCTCACTTTGCAGGAACCTGCTCAAGGTCGTGTTTGCCACAGGGACACTGGCTGCGGGCATCAACATGCCGGCACGTACGACAGTGATCAGTGCGTTGGGGCGAATGACAGATGACGGGCCTCAGCTGATGCCTCATAACGAGCTACTGCAGGTGATCATGATGTATGGCAAAGAGCAATTTGGAGAGGCCTCATCATACTTGGTGATCAGCGCATTGGGGCGAGTGACAGATGGTGTGCCTTAGACTTCTTAGCTGATGCCCCACAAGAAAAAAGTTGCTAAAGGTTAAAATGATTGAAATCCTTAATTTTCTGATGTGTTGGGAGGTTTCTTTCTTATTGGCAAGCACCTTGGGGCGACTGACAGCTGAATCCCCACAAAAAGCCACTGGAGTGAGGTTTTGAATGGTCATGACAATCACCTGTTTTATTTGGATTGGAACATTGAGGCGCAATGAAATGAGATTCGCTTTGGATAGCTAGTGCCAGCGTTAGCAGTGATTGTGCAATGTCCGAGGCTTGGGTTTCTAGCGACGATTTTGGTGTGGGCATTTCAGGGGGGAAATGAGAAATGAGTCATGCCAGGAGGATGCGCTCAGCTTCCTAAGACAAAGGCAAAAACGTACACAGAAGTTCTCTGATCTGAGAACGGGCGTTCAAGAAAACTCTCACCAAGGTGAGGGCTTCACTTCTTCTCAGAAACCGTGCTGCCTCACGCTGTAAATACATAAGCACTGTACAAACAAACAAAGGTTGCCTGAACTAGACATTCACACACACGGTTGCTTTGGCAGATGGCGGGGCGTGCCGGGAGGAGAGGCTACGATACCGCAGGTTTCTGTGTGGTGCTGCAAACACGGTGAGTGGGGGTGGTGGGGTTAGGGTAGGTTTGACAGCCAGGACACAACGAGGTCTACAACCAAATACACAGGACGATGATGCAGCAGGCTCATGTGTGTGTGTTGCTGCTGACGAGTTGGGTAGGGAAGCATACTACAAGGAGGCATGAATGAGCAAAACGTGAGACACAGTCCAAGAGGTGTGGTCTTGGTTGTGGTGCTGCAAATGCAATGAATCAGAGGAGTCTGTCTGAGGAAAATAAAATGAGCAAAATGTACAGAGGTGTATGAGCGAGAGGAATGGGAGAGATCTGAAGACAGATGTTTGTGTGCTACCAGGTCTATGTAGTGCTGCAATTTCATGAAGTGGGACTGATGAAGGGTTTCAAAGACACAACATTGCCTGACTACTTTTTGGGCCAAAAGTGTGCGTGCACTGTGTTGAATGCGTGTGCACTGTGTTGAATGCGTGTGCACTGTGTTGAATGCGTGTGTACTGTGTTGAATGCGTGTGCACTGCGTTAAATGCGTGTGCACTGTGTTGAATGCGTGTGCACTGTGTTGAATGCGTGTGCACTGTGTTGAATGCGTGTGCACTGCGTTGAATGCGTGTGCACTGCGTTGAATGCGTGTGCACTCTGTGTTAAATGCGTGTGCACTGTGTTGAATGCGTGTGCACTGTGTGTTGAATGCGTGTGCACTGTGTTGAATGCGTGTGCACTGCGTTGAATGCGTGTGCACTGCGTTGAATGCGTGTGCACTGTGTTAAATGCGTGTGCACTGTGTTGAATGCGTCAACAAGCTGCCTAGTGAAAAGGAAAACCACGAGTGGGCACCACCATACCAGCAGCTTACATGTCGGCAACCTTAGACGATATTGCTCTTGCAAACTGCTGTTGGACCAATATAAATCAATAACGACACGGATTGCTTATTGCCTGTGAAGCCCTGCTTGCTTTCACGCAAGCCAGATGTAAGCGAGTATGGGCTCACTCGCAAACATATGCAAGTGCCCAAACAAAGGAGCTGGTCACTCTTCCATGGCTGTGAAGCTGCTTTTCAAATCATTATATACCACTCCCAGGTTTGAGGGTGCAGAAGATGCTTGGCGCATCATCAGCAGCGGGCCAGAGCCCTTGGTCAGCCAATTCAACGTCAGTTACGGCCTCGTCCTCAACCTGCTCAGCATCTACACCCTGGACCAAGCACGCAACTTCTGTAACAAGAGTTTCGGAGCATATCTGAGGGTGGGTGCTGCGTGTGGCTCACGCAATGCGGAGCACGCTTTGTGCAACGTTTGCTCCCGCTGTTCCAATGAATGCCTGTTTCATGCTCGTTTTGTATACCTTTGTTTTAGCCAAGCAGATGCATTTCCAAAAAGCTTGGGGTGCGGTACACCTCCGACCTGGAGTGCAAAAGTGAAAGGGATGTAACAAGTGTCACTCTTTGCATTCAAATCACTGAGTTCTGTCAAGAGACAATTGTCTGCAGTCACGCTCTCATATGTACCTCTGCAGTCACGCACTCATATACGCACTCATATATATACCTGAACCAAACATACAAGAACACACAAGAACACACGCACACACATGCACACACACGCATCCACACACACACACACACACATCCACACACACATCCACGCATGCAACAAACACATCCACACACACACACACACACACACACACACACACACACACAAACACACGCATTTACGTGCAGAGAGAAGGCAACACGCGCAGGGCGGCAGAAATGGCTGACCTAGAGACCCGAATAACTAGCCTCCTGACGCAATACCAGGCCACACCCACCGCACAGTCCCAGCTAGCCAGCGTGCGTGTATGACTTTGGCTCTGGCTGGAAACTTGCAGCACAGCACAGACGTAACAAGCCAGTGTTTTTTGTATGTCGCTTTGGCTGCAGTGCTATTCCTCACTTGTGGCTAAATCTGAAATAGGCATTGTTAGCATGTGGGCACTTTCATCAGGGAGCAAACATGTTTGGCCTCAGTGCATAGCATAAAAACATTTTATATGCTCTTGTTTCAAGGAAGCGCACCCACCCAAAAGCACGCACTTACATCTACACTTTTTACAACAAGCAAGGCCATCTGGGACCAATTGCAGGCACTCGACACACTATAAACACACTCAACCTTGGTGCTCAAACCTCTAAATTTGGCCAGAACCATATATATGCGGCATATGTACTTTGTTTTTAGCCGGAAAATCACCAAATATACGGTCATATACGGTGTATATATACGGTTCTGGCCAACTTTACAAATTCCACATCCTTTCTTACTCTCTGCAAGCCGTTGAAGTGAGGCACGCAGTGAGCGCAAGGAGATAGCCCCATGCAAGCACACACCATCAATGCACGGGAGTTACGTAAACATCATATTGCAGGAGCAAGTCAAGGCCAGCAGGGAACGGTTGCAGATAATCAGGCACAAGGTATCTGTTAAGCACGCTGAGGATGCACAAGCTATGCTGCAAGGCGCAGGCTATCCTCGCAAGGTAATGTGTGCTGCGTGAAAACTACCGATGCACGCTGAAATCGGCGCTCTTCTTGCGTTTTAAATGTGTTGTGCTCCGTGATTACACCATAATGAATGATACAGGTGCTTAGAATCCTGTGCTTGTTGTGCAGTTTAGGTTGCAGGTCAAGGTATGTAACAAGCCTTGCATGTGGTCTGTCATGTACATGTCCACATGGCTGTGGCTTGCTTAGAGTCTTACAGATGGGAACTTATATAACTGGAAAAGTGGAAAAGTGAGTAAATGTGCAGTGTGACAACAAAAGTGAGTAAATGTGCAGTGTGACAACAAACGAGTATGTGTGACAACAAAAGTGAGTAAATGTGCAGTGTGACAACAAACGAGTAAATGTGCAGTGTGACAACAAAAGTGAGTAAATGTGCAGTGTGACAACAAAAGTGAGTAAATGTGCAGTGTGACAACAAGTGCAGTGTGACAACAAATGCATTGTGACAACAAATGCATTGTGACAACAAATAATGTGGAAATGTGCAGTGTGACAACAATCGTCAGGGACTGCTTGATGTCTATAGACTATACGGCATGTAAGAATTGGCTGCTAATCTTCTTGTTGTTGTTTATTTCCATTGTGCGCAAACAAAGCTATCACATGCATGCACACCCGCGCACACGTACGTACATAACATACAGGTCATGCATAACCGCAACACGTTCACATCCACACACGCATGCACACCCACACACACGTACATACATAACAAACAGGTCATGCATACACGCAACACGCTCACAACCCCACTCCCATGCACACCCGCACACCCGCACACAACACACAGGTCATGCTAGACATACGAGTTCACAGCGGCAAGCCCTCCTTGCGCTTGCCTAGCATCATTGTGTCACGCGTGAGCGCAGAGGAGATGAACAGCCTAGAAGCCAGTATCAGGTACGGTGCGTGGGGGGGCTGTGCAGGGCGTGCCCTGCACGGTTAAAGAGAGCAGCATCAGGTGCGGCAGCTTGAAGTAGTGCAAGTTATGCTGGGCATGTGCAATGGCACGATTTGGAGAAGCCAGTGACAGGTGCGTGGGTTTGGGGGGCTGTACCTGCCCTGCATGGTATCGAAGCCAGCTTGTGGGTGCAATGCAGGGGTCAGTGCAGTGCCCTACATGTGATGACGAGTGGGTGTGTAGTCCTTTTGATCACAGAAGTAATGGTGTCAGGGTTGGAACTCAAGTCCTGATTACAAACAGCCCAGGCTACCATCCTGCCGTGTCAGGGTTTAAACTTGAGTCCTGATAACAAGCAGCCCAGGCTGCCATCCTGCCACGTGACGCCCATATTGTCTCTGTGAGTATTAAATTGAAGGGTGCAACCTTGGAGTTCCTACTCGAAACTTAGGATGCCCTTTTTTTGTTACAGCCACTATCATTTGTTACAAAATGATGCTGGCCTTTTTGTTACAGCCACTATCATTTGCTTAACTTGCAAATGTGTGACTGTTTCACATTGCGTACTCTGTCTTTCTTTCTTCGTTTCTCGCCCTGCTTATTCGGTTGGTGGTGTGTGGTTTGCACTGTGCTCATCTGTGTGTTGCTTTGGACCCAAGACCTGCCCCCTTGGACTGGCATTCTGGTTTGGAAATGCTGCAAGCTGCGATGAGGGTTGTCCTTAACAATATACCAATGACGAATAAAGGATTGCATGACCAGCAAACCTCTTCTCACCTTCAACCTACTGCCAAGAACATGACCAGCCTCACCCTATCACTGGAACCCAGAGCAATCTTGAACGCACATGTATAGGGTTGGCCAGGGCCATGTATATACACTGTCTATACAGTATTTATGGCAGGGAATCACCAAATGAACGGTCGTATACGGTGCATATGTACAGTTCTGGCCAAGCCTACACATGCACTCTTCTGCCAAGCCACCCAAACCGAAAAGTTTGCATGCCTTCGCTCGTACCTCATGTGCAAAATGCTCCAATGACTTACACCCAGCGCTACACCACCAACCCTCTCAGCCACCCGTGCTTGACCTTGACCTTGACCTTGACCTTGCAGGACCTCTAAACATGGTGCTACACCACCCTCTCAGTCAACCGTGCTCAACCTTGACCTTGACCTTATCCTTGCAGGATCTCTATACATGGCTCTATACATGGCTCTACACCACCAACCCTCTCAGTCATCCGTGCTCAACCTTGACCTTGACCTTTACCTTGCAGGATCTCTATACATGGCTCTATACATGGCTCTACACCACCAACCCACTCAGTCATCCGTGTTCAACCTTGACCTTGCACGACCTCTATACACGTCCTCCTACTCCGCACACGTCGATGATCCAGCTCATGTTATCATTGTAATCTACACCGCACTCACACACACAGCCCGAAATATTTACCACACCCAACCACCCTACAGAACGTGAGCAACTCTGCTCATGCCCCGCCTCTCCCTTAAGCACAGCCTGACATAATTTAACGCACCCGACTTCTCCCTGATACTTGAACGACTCTGCTCATGCCTCGCCCCTTACATGCGCAGTCTGAGAGACCTGGACACACCCTACTACTACGCACTGGGGGCTGATAACCGCCTGCTGCGTGTGAATGTAATGCACGTGACGGGGATCCTCGAAGGCCCTGAGGGGGAGATAGACCCTCAAGACGCTGCCAAAATCATGGCGGCTGTGCAGCGCGTGCGGCCAGTGGATTGGGCAAACTTATCATGTGAGTGCATGCGTGTGTGCGTGGCAAGAGTTCGTTACCCTTTGGTTAGCTATTGAAAGGCATCTCGTACGGAATTTGGTCCTGCTCAGTGTTGTAGAGGATGGGCTGCAATACCTCTGCAAGTAGGCTCAAGAATGGACGACGCCTCTGATGTATGCTCGCGCTCAGGCGCAGTGTGCCTCACATTTTAATCAATTCACACATTCTTACATGCATGCACCTACACACACACACACACACACACGCACACACACACACACACACACACATGCAAACACACACACACACACAAACACACACACACGCAAACACGCACACGCCCACACAATTCCAACCTGGCACCCACAGAACCAACTGCTCCTGGATGATGTGCACATGCTCAGTCTTACAAAAACAAGTAAAGCAGGGCTATACAGGCGAAGGAAATGTAAAAAAGAGGTGCTGATCACAACTCTTCCACACTCGTCACTGCAGCCTCTGTCTTCACTGCGCAAGCCACGGGCGGCAACAACACCTCAGCTGTGGTGGCACTGCAGCTACTAGGGCCACAGGCAGAGTGGAAGACGCTTCAAGCGGAACCCACCCTCGCTGCGGAGGCTGCTGCTGCAAAGGAGGTGAGGCATATGCCATGTGTGCATGTGGGGAGCTGCATTTGTGAGAGAGGGAGGGTGTGGTGGGGTTATACCCCTGCATTTAACCCCTTTGTCATACCCCTCTGTTTTTTACACACACATACACACACATACATATACGCACACCCACTCCCATACCCGCAAATGCATGCCCATTCTCATGTACACGCATGCGTACACACACATACAAATCTGCACTGCGTAGGAGGTGAAGCAGGCCGTGGCTGCAGCCAAGGAACATCAGGGAGAGGGCGAGTCTACAGCACGCAACGGCAAAACGGGCTTGCCTTTAAAAAACGGGGTAAGCTTGAAATGAGTGGAAGCGGAGAGAGCTCTGGAAAGAAACAACGCGTTGGCACTGAAGCTACTTCACAGGAAAAGGAGAGGAGTTGGCGTGTTTTTGTTTTCGTTCAGAGCGCCGCAATATTGTCACTGGAATGTCACTCAAATTGGCTTCACTTTTCCAGACGTCCTCTTCAGACGCCCCTCACACATTGCAAACTCCTGCATGCTCATACATTGCACATATCCTGCATGACCCTTACAGCATGAGACAAGGTAATACATGACTCCTTCATTTTTGCCTGATCCTATGTCTTTTTGGATGTGTTCCAGAGATGCGCATCCTGCAACGAGCAATGTTGCAGCACCTTTCAAGCTTGCCTTTTCCGACGCAGATTCCCTCGAGTCCTGAATAGGAATGACCGCCATCATTTCAACACTGTCCTCTTTTGCCTTGTGCTTTATGGTCTCCAGGATAAGGAGCTGCTTAATAAGGCCAAGAGCTTGACCAGGCAAGCAGACAAGCTGCGTGTGAGCATCAGGGCAGCAGAGGAGAACACGTGGCGCTCGTTCACGGTGTGTGTGTTTTGTGTGTGTGCGTGTGTGTGTGTGTGTGTGTGCTTTGAAACAAAGGCCAAGAGACTTCAAGACTCTGATCAGGTCTCGTGAAACCTGCGGCACACTATGGTCCAAAGTCCAGGAGAAAAACAAACAACATACAGTGTGGTTGTTGTGGTGGGGGCCTTTGGAGACTGGCGCATGCTCTTTGTAGTTTGCACAAGCGTCCCCTTGGCTAGCATTCCCACTTTGTTAGAACCGTCACACACACACACACACACACGCTCATGTCAAATTCCAGGACGTGGTGGAGGTGTTGATCACGATGGGGGCCCTGGAGGCTGGTACGCTGCGTGTCCTGCCTCTAGGGCTCGTCGCTCGAAACATCCAGGTGCGCAGCGAGCTGTAGCTAAATAATCCGTCAGCAACCCTGGTTTCTTGCTGCGCTAGGTGCAAGCTGGCCTCTGGTTATTACATGCTCCAGTGATGCAGGCCACTCAAACACAAAAACACACACACACGCACACACACACATACACACACGTAGGTGCACATTAACATCCACCAACACACACACACAACCCACACAAACTCAAACTACAACAACAGGGCAACAATGAGTTGTGGCTTGCCCTGGTGCTCACCCACCAAGCTGTGTTTGGCTTGACCGGCCCCCAGCTAGCAGGTCTGCTAGGCGCCATCCTCACTGGGGAGGTCCTGAAACGACCCAACGTGAACTGGGTGGCGTACCCGGCGTCTCCCAAGGTACGTGCTTCTTGTGGTGTCGTGGAAGCACTGAAATTGCTGAACCAGTAAGGGGGGCTGATTGTGGCAAATGTGTGTTGTTGGGGTCTGTTTGGGGAGGAAAACCTGAGGAAGAAATGCAGCATCATAATGTGCATGCACACACGTACACAAACACACACACACACACACACACACACACACGTGAGATTACGCGCCCGTGAACTTGCACGCACATGACATTTCCCAGGTGGTGGAAGTGGTTGATGCTCTTGAGGACCAGCGCTGCCTCATGGCTGAGCTGCAGAGTGACGCAGGGCTGAGCAGCTGGAATGACTCGCTGCTCCTTGACCTGCGGTTCGCGGGCATAGTGGAGGCCTGGGCTGCAGGAGCCACGTGGGCCCAGGTGTGTGTACCGACAGGCGATTGTAACCAATGCAATTTTGAATAAAACCCCAACGCGAGCTATGCAAGGGGCACACAATCTAATTATTTACCCCAATGCGGTCTATGCGAGGTCCTTTGGCCCTCTGAGCTGCACGTGCACGAGTACGCACGTGCGCGTACGTGTGCGTGCGTGCGCATGTGTGCGTGCATGCCTGTACGTACGTGTGTGCGCGTATGTGTGTGTGTGCGTGCACATACGTGTGTGCGTGCGTTATGTACGTGCATGCGTGTGTATACGGTTGTGTACGTACGTGTGTGCGTGCGTTGTGTACTTGTTCGTGCGTGTGTAAGTGTTGTGTGTGTGCGCGCATACGTGTGTATGCGTACGTGTGTGCGTGCGCATACATGTGTGTGTGCGTGCGGGTACGTGTGTGCACGCATAGGTGTGCGTGCGTGCCCATGTGTGCGTGCATGCACGTGCGTGCGCGTGTGTGCATGCGCGTACGTGTGTGTGCGTGCGCGTACGTGTGTGCGTGCGTGCGTTGTGTACGTGCATGCGTGTGTATACGGTTGTGTATGTACGCGTGTGCGTGCGTTGTGTACTTGTGTGTGTGTGTGTGTGCGCGCGTGTACGTGTGCGTGCATGCGCATGTGAAGGTGTTGAAGCGCCTTTCCTCCTTTTCCATGTCCTTCCTCCTTGTCCGTGTCCTTCCTCGAAGAGAGGGCCTCCCAAGCAATCTGTCCCCCTTGGCGGCCTTGAGGGGCGGCTTAGGAGGCTTTCCCGGCCTGCTCCCGTACATGCTTAGAATAGTTTTATTTAATTCCAATGCGAACTTGGCGAGGCCCTTGTAACTTAGTTATTTAAATTGCTCCCAACACACCGCGAGGGGCTCAGAAACGCTCGCAATACGCGGTGATATACCGCCTATACGGTATGTGTGTTTTGGTCTACGTGTATGCGTGTGTGCATGTTTATGTGCGTGTGTGCATGAATATGTGTGTGCAAGTACGTGTTGTGCATATGTGCATATGTGCGTTTGCTGGTGTGTGTGTGTTTGTGTGTGTGTGCGTGTGTGTGTGTGTGTATGCCTGTGCATTTGGACCTGGGCTGCAAATGCCACATAGGCACAATTGTGTGCGTGCATATGTGGATCATTTAGTATGCGAAGCACAATTGCATGCACCTTGTGCCTACCCCTCCTTGTTGTTTCGTCCCTCATCTGGCCATGTTGTTGTATTCTCAATCATTTTGGCAGGCTGGGTATATGAAGAAGGCGGCGTGTGGGTCTATGTGTGTGTGTATGTGTGTGATCACGATGCACCTGTGCATCTGCGCGCCTTAACACTCATGTGCTGTGCTGTGCTGTGCTTCACAGATCATGACTGACAGCTCCTTGGACGACGGTGACGTGGCACGCCTACTCGTGCGCACCATTGACTTACTGAAACAGGTAAGCTAGGTCTGATTTCCAAGTACCAGCAGTTGTGCCTTGTGGTGCCTTTTTTCCATAAAGGAAATGTCTTTTAGATCAATGCACACCCAATTCTCCCATGCCCTGTCACGAACACGCACATTGATTCTCAATTTGACATTGCAGATGACGTACAATGCTAGCTTGTTGCCCCATTTGCGTGCTGCTGCAATGGAGGCCTTGCGCGGAATGGACCGCAAACCAATCACAGACCCCGCGTCTATGCACTGATCACTCTGCTTCCACACTAAAGGACCACCACTCCTGCATGGAACCGTTCTGCTGTGTTTTGTTTCAACAATTTAATTTCATGTTCGTCATGCCTTGCTCGTTTTTAAAGTATTGCAAACTAAATACTCCGTGTGTGTGTATGTGTGTATGTGTGTGTGCGTGTATGTATGTATGTATGTTTGTGTGTGCGAGTGTGCGAGTGTGCACATGCGTGTATGTTTGTGCGTGAGAGTGTGTATGTTTTTGTAATGTTCTGCAACTTTGCAGCTTCCTTGCTTTTACTATATCAAAATTAAATCATTTTAAACAGCGCTACCTTAAACACATGTTTAAGGGCTCGCTCTCTCTATCTATCTATCTCTCTCTCTCTCTCTCTCTCTCTCTCTCTCTTAAAATTAATGGTTGAACTGGTGCCATAAATGTTTGGTGCCCACACAAGAAAAAATACGTGTTTCTCATCTTGGACATCCCCTTACACAAATTTCTAACACGTGCACTCTTGTCCGGACTCCCCTTTTCAGGAGGCCATATATAAACCCAATATAAACCAGTTTCACGCTTCAACCCATGTCCTCGAATCCTGAATCGAGCTACGTTCCTCATGACATTTTTGCTCAGCACCATCTTCAAATACTCCGGCAAGACAAATGGTGCACGTGCATCAGAAACCGGTTTCTCAAGCAAAGCAAAATATTTGTGATGAGCCACAGGATTTTTTCAACAAAAGCAAGGTCTTACCATGTGCCTCTCTCCAGACTGCCTGATGCATGAATGTCAAGCCTATGCGCAAATTTAAAATATTCAGCTTCCTGTAATGTAAAAAGTCGATTTTGTATGCTAGTATAGTGCCATTCTGCAAATCATTTAAGGCATCCTTCATCTGTCTAGTCCAACAATTAGAAGCACCAGAACTCCCAAGGAAAATATCTGCTTTTACAACATCGCGTAAAGTATTACTGTTTGAATCAACCATCCTGTTTCATAATTTTACAGCTGACCTGAACCAGTAAAATTGCAAGGGTTCCTGTGCGCATTCTCAAAGCACTCACCAGTTTGCAGAAGTAGATTTAGCTTTTAAGTTTTTTTTTGAAAACGCCATGTGTGCGACCTGCAAAGGATTGCGAAAACATTGTCGTGCTCCAGAAGCAAATTGTGTAAAGCAAATCTGACTGGCATACATGCCAGCTGACAACGCATATGTCTTGAAAAGCCACAACATCGCATGAGGCCTGTCAGAAATCCTTTTGTCAAAACCAAACTCTTCCACTCTGCGTATAGCTACATTAAAAGGCCTCAAAGCATGGGATGCAGCATGGTGTAGGTCCAGTAGGTCCATGTGCTTATCAAACAACATTCCCAGGTAGGTAAAAGAATCTCAGAGGTGGTCATCTGAGGCCCCAAACAGGGGTGGTTTTGAAATGTGAATTGAGTATGGTATGGTATGGTGCGTGACCAATGCATGTCTAATTGCCTGCGGCGTGAACCCTATTTTTCACCATCATTCTCTCATATCTCACCACCCACTGACCTGATTTGTGTCATTTTATATGAATCATCTACATCTCTAAAAAAAAATATAGCAACAAATGGGGCAAAACGGAGCAGTACTTGGCTAGATACCCCATTTTGGCCCATTTCCATAATGATGAGATTATGATGAGAAAATCAGCAAAAGGGGTGCCAAAAAGGTGGAAAATCAACCTTCACCAAATATACTTTTCAAACCCTAGGATGATTTGGTATCATAAAGTAAGCCCTCCTGTCTTGTTTTGGGATAAAAAGAGGCCCTGGTTGGGGCGTGGTGGCCTGTAATGTGGAAACTCAGTGCCAAAATTTGAACTGTATTTCTGTCCAGACCACTGGGGTGGTCCTTTTGGCCCCAAACTTCATGAACCATCTAGTTGTATCATTCAAACATGATTTGCATAAAAAAAGTCACATTTCAGGACATTTGCTCAGTTGACCCCCTCTGAAAGAATCTTTCTTCAAGCTCCTGATTGTAGAGACGAAAAGCAGGAACTGCATAATTTTGGTACACATTAAAATTAACTGTATAAGATTTCTGCACATTGACTGTACGTCCTTTCCTGGTAGTGTCTGATTTCAGACGTCTCAACACTTTCTGCAAAAGGACTGGGTCATTAGCTGTGAGGGTCAGGTCATCAGCATAAAGCATGTGAGTTACTCTCAAGCCCTCGGTCCCTGTAGCAGCACCCACAAAGCCACTTCCAAACTCATCATCCACATCGTTTATAAAAAGGGAAAGGAGGAGAGGGGATAAAGTACAACCTTGTTTAGCACTTCTTAAAGGCACAGCAGAATTGTTGGTAATGGTAGTTTTGCCACCATAATCAAAACATACTCGTCTCCATCGTACATTTGTTTAAATAACATTGACAAGGTGAGTGGGCATCCTGATATTACTTAAATGATCCCAAAGGTGTGGTCTGTCAATAGTGTCATACGCTTGTTTAAAATCAATAAAGGCCGTGTGAAGGTGGGAATAATCCTTTGGTTTAACCTGTTTGGCAGCGTGGACTAAGTGCCTTAAGATAAGCACAGTCTGGATCGTGCTACGGTCTGGATAGAAGCCAAATTGCGTGTCAGGAACTTTTCGGTTTTCAACACACCACTAGGTCACCAGTTCTCTCAAAACGTTGACGTGCAGTCTATACAAAGTCCCACTCACAGCCAAGCGGTAGTTGTTGCGATTAAGCTTAGAGCCTTTTTTGTAAAGGGGGGAGATCTTGGCTTTTTTCCAGCAAGCAGGAATACGTTTCTCACTCAAAGCAACATGAAAGAGGTTGGCCAGGTAAGGAACAATCACATTTTTATCTTCTCATATCTTTCTCATATCTTTCTCATTCGTATTTCAGAAAAGGAGATTAGAATTTATCAAACCCAGGTGAAGAAGAGGATTGAGTGAGACATCTTACCCAAAAAATTAGAGACCAGGCACGTCATAACAGCGAGACTTGGACAGTCAAAGGCATCGGCAGTTCTGTTCATACCTTGTGAAATACGACCACAACCCAAAGGGACAGCTGAAGCCCGTGCATCTATGTGCCTTGAATTCCTGTTTAGTGTATCAGGAGGTTTAGGAGGTGATTTAGCACTGAAATGTGAAAGAAGGTGGGTATTCCAAGCATCTGTAGACACAGGCAGGGGATGGACAGGTTATCCTTTGTTTCAGCATGTCGTAAATGGCTGGACCCTTTTTGCTCAACTTGTTCAAAAAAATAGCAGTCTGTTGTTTTGAGAAATTGCGTGCAACCCTCCGCGTATGCTTTCTGTGATCTTTCTTTGTATCCTGCAAATCATCTCTACCGTCCCTCAAACTCAAAGGGCATAAAAATTCCTTCTCTTTCTCCTGCATACATCATCAAACCAAGGAGCATTTCTGGCTCCAGCCCCCACCCTTTAATGCTTCCATAAAAAACGCACGGCAAAAACTTCCCCATACCAGAATTGCAAGCGGCTGAAATGATCATAGCCCGTAAATTATTGTTAGCTGCGTCTCTGTCCTTTTTTTCAATAGCCTGCATCAAATAATTGTGGCCTTCTGTATTGTTTTAAAGATGCTCAGCACATTGAAGTGCTTTGTCAGGATCCCACCTCAAAATGTGCTTAAAACAGCCACTGTGACACACATGCTGAGGCTTAAGATTCAAATCAGCTCCTGTCAAACCACCCTGTTTTATTCTGAAACATGCTGTGATACTGCAATGATCAGCGATTTGCTCGTTGGTAGGTTGAATATCAGTGCTCATCATTTTATGGTAAAAGTTGGGAGTCGCGAGGATGTGATCAGGTCTACTTCTGTGTCTGCCTTGATAGCCCACAAATGTGGCCTGTCCAGAGTCTCCCTTACCTCTACCAGTAGTGAGCATGTAAAAACCAGCGGCAGAAATGTCAAGGAACAGCTTACCAGCACGATTTACCGATGTGCAGCAGGTGAGACGAGCATGTTGTAAGCAATTGAAGTCATCTTGAATGTCGTAGTGCTCGTCGGTAAACTGAGAGAGATCACCTATGTGTGCGTTGAAATCACCCATCATTCATGCGTTAGCAAAGTTAAGAGAAGCAGTGGTGACCTCGTCAAAGAAATGTGCAAACTCTCCGTAATGTCACTGTTGCTCCTTTTATCTGTTTTAGGGTTTAGAAAAACAGCGCCCAATGCTACATTACCAGGAACGTTGAAAGCCTGCCCTGCACACTTCAGCCACGTAGCTTGAATCTGCTTAGAAACGTGCCAAACAGTGCCAGAGTCATAAATGCTTTGGTCTATGAGAACAGCAACTCCCATTGCCTTAGCAGCCAATCATGGTTGTAGGGATAGGGAGATGATACAGTGTAAGTAGGAAGTGCGTCGTTTGTTCTAGTCTCCACCAACACTGCAATGTGATGCTGTGCAATATGTCCACAAAGGAGTTCAAGCTTTATGTCACACACAGGACCATCGACATTAATCTAAGTAGTCTAGACAGCATTGTGTGTGTGTTTGCGTGCGTGCGTGCGGCCTTGCCCTCGTCCTCGTCTATGAGTCGCTTTTTGCTTCTTGTCGCGCGCGCGCTTGCATGGTAAGACAACACAAATGTCCCCCCCAGTACCTCCCACTCGCCCTAGGCCATGTTTTCGACTCCCAGGAACACACACAAAGCGTCATTTGTGCGTCATTCATCCTGTGTGTGCGATAGCATCCTCAATTTACAGCACGCACAGCACGGTGCTCATAACGACGCGCACAGACGCGATGGATGCGTAGCACGCACGTTATCCCATGTTTTCAACCCCCAGGATCACGCTTGTGGTGTCCATTCGAGCTGGTTTTACCTTGTTTTTGCAAGTCTTGCACTCAGCTTGCACCCCAGGAGATCAGCTCTTCCCTGGGTGCATCAGCACAATTTTAGGGTCCTGTGTGTGTGCTCTATCCAGAATTTAAAGCCTTGTATTGCACACACGGTAAAGCCATTTGTGAGGCTACAGGTACGGATACGTTGCCACATGCTCACGTAGAACACCACTTTCTCAACTGGCACATGGCGCATTGCCAGGCCAGCCTCCTTCCTAGTGCTTAGCACCATTTACTCCCTCTTTCACGTTGTTTGTGGCACTTCTATGCTTGGCGTCTAGGGTTTCGCCAGAGGGCGTTGGATCTCTGACACGGACGGGAGCAACGACTCCTGTCATGGTGGCCTCGTTGTATCGAGGGCTTGTGGGCTTGTGGGCTGTGAGGGATATGTGGACAGGGGGTGAAGGTTGTGAGTAAGCTTGGACTTGCTGCTGAGGGGGCTGCTGGGGGCGGTGGGTTTTGATTTGCTGCTGCTGTTGCTTAGGGTTTTGCTGGGTGTGGTGGGGTTGGGCTGCTGCTGCTGCTGCTGTTGCTGCTGCTGCTGAGAGGGCTGCTTTGGGTGGTGGGTTTGGTATTGTTGCTGGGGAAGAGGAGGTTGGTATTGCTGATGATACTGCTGAGCGAGGGGGCGGTGCGTTGTTTCTGCCCATGTAGTGTTGCGGCTGGAACCGTTGCTGCTGCTGCTGCTGCTGCTGGGCACCCAACACCTCATCTGTGAAGGATGTGACACAGTCTAGATTGATGCAGCTGTCCATGTGGAGGCCATCTGCACCAACCACGATGTGCCTCCAGGCAGGGTAAACTGCTGCTACTGCTGCTCCGTTCCTTGCTGCTACTGGGTCTGCTGCTGTGATTGCTAGCTGCCCTTTCTGAAAGAAGCTGCTGACCGCACGCGGCAAGCACTCCTTGATCTTCCTGTACAGCTTGTATCTCAGCTGTTCTGTATGTGTGCGGTTACCAAAAAGTGTGGGTTGGGGCAGGTGTTGTGAAAGGCATCGGTGCTGTTTCCTATCCAGTTTGGGAGCAGCCTGAATGGAGATCACCTTAAGCAGGAGCGTAAAAGAAAGAAAAGACGCAGATAGTGTAAATACCACCGACACGGATTAAAAAGGATGTTGTTTTGTGTTCTGCACCATCCAATGGATGCAGAGACACACAACATCCCACCTTAATAATACAAATAAGAAAATAAGAGAAGTACATCAGTGGGGATCGGGTGGTTGGGATGCAGAAGCCTGCACACCAGCAGGAGTCTTGCTCGGATATTTGTGGGGGTTGTGTTCGATGCCTCGTCTCATCTGTATGATTTTTGTTGCGGATCTGATTGCATGTATGCTTAATTTTCTCATGAGTGCTGTGGCATGATGTAGACCAGTAACTCCGAGGCTGTGGAGTGGGTTTCTTGTGTGGCTGCTGCAGATGGTGCCTGTTGCTCATAGCAGGATGGTGTGAAGGATTTGATGGTGTCCGAGTAAGCGAGGCATTAGCAAGCTTATGCTGTTCTCGCGCCTTTTCTGCTTGTTATACGTGCCTTTTCTGCTTGTTGTACGTCTACACAGTACTTATTTCATTCGATTATATATCACGTTTGTTTGTTTGTATGTATGTCTTTTGGTTTCATAATTAGGGGGGATGGATTGGCAGCGCCATCTGCTAGCTTATCACGGGCGACTTTTCTTGCATTATTGGCAGGCCTATTTTGATACTGTTTGTTGGGTTTCGTTTGGGGTGTGGTTGCTGGGTCGGAAAAACCATGATTGCATCTAGCTTTCTATCTAAGTTTCTGCCGCTGTTGTGCATAGAAATTGGAAGGTATTAGCCAGGTTGGGATCATTCCTATCTATGTCTCTTCTGAAGGGCGTATGATGCGTTGTTGTACCATTTTTCCACGACTGCCTACGTCTGCTTGTGCTAGCAGACATGCACCCTGTGTACCTTGTCGGAACGCTTTTATAACCATTTGCCCAGCAGCGTTGTGCCTGTTAATAATCACTTCATTTATAATGGGATGACTGCAGCCTGGCAGCATGTGGTAGGTGCCATCTAGCTTCTGGCAGATGGGGCAGATTGGTGGGCCTTCTATATGGTTGCACTGAGCGGCACGCTTTTGGTTGTATATCAAATATCTGTGCGGCAGAGCATGACATTCTTCTTCTCTCCAGAGGTGACACTTGCATATTTCCGAAATGAGGTACTGATGCCTTCCTTGATCAGTTCTTGGTAGTATGTGTAGCACTTACTGGACTAATGGTCTGAAACCTTAACATCGTGAGAGGTGCATGCTCTTTTAATTTGCCAAGACCATCGAGTTTGTGAGCTGAGGAAACACTTTTCCTTCCTGTTTACGCCTTTTTTTGAGGACTTTTCAGCAACCCAACCCTTTTTGCTGCAACTAGTCAACAACCAACTTGTTCATGATTTCCTTTCTCAGCAGAACAATAGACTTTTTCTTTTTCTTTCTGAGCTTATGGATTTATTTGTGGCTGGCCGAGACCAGTCAGCAGCCGATCAGCCAAACAACCTGGCTGAAGGTCACCCCCAATTGTAACCATTGTAACCATTAACATCGTGAGATGCTATAGGCGGGGGATTGATTACCAAGGGAATACACAACTGCTCAAGGTCCCTCACAACTTGCAAACGAAATAACTTAAAATTACAAATGAAAAGCAGAGCTAAGCTTGAGTTATTAAGAGCAAGTTGTGAGTACCAAGGAAATAGAAGAATGGAGAAACGACAAAGAAACACAGATAAGAAGCAAGAGTGATAAAGCAGCATATCACTTTTGCTGCACTACAAGAACAGGAGTTCACGTGTTATACACTGAACTCAGCAGTTCTTTTTCGTTTGCAAAGTGAGATGCTGTAGACGGGGGATTTATTACCCAGAGAAACCAGAGCCGCGCGGAGACAGTAAGGCATGCTGACGTGGTACAGAGTTTGTTCTTCAGAAATCGTACAGTCTTGGATGTTTTCCAAAATCCACGAGAACTAGAACATGTGACCAGGTACTCTTTAGGTTACTCTCTAGTAGCGAAAACAATTGGTACCTCATGGCCGGTAGCACGGGTTCTGTTTTTCAACGCTGTTTCAACATATAAAAATCAGTCTTCCCCAGTCAAAATGAATAAGCCTTGAGAGCTAAATTTGATGGATTATATAGGCCTTTAGCCTGGCACGGCTGCTCAATTGATCAAATGAAAAAATTAAAATGATGTGTGAGTTGTGTCGAGAACAAATCCCTTGATCTAACCACTAGCAACATCATGGTCGTATAAATGGTTAGACTGATGCCGTAGATGGTCGGCGCCCATGTAAGAAAGACTGACATGCTTGAACAACTGTTGCATCAATCGGTGTTCCTACCCTTCCACGCAGCCGCTGAGATGAAATTAGAGGTTGCATGGGCCACGGCAGGCACCCAAATGTTGTGTGTGACCAGGAAAGACGCACCATACAGGCAACCCACGCCTGATGCCCACAATGCAAAAGCAGGGTTGCGGCCACCGCTGTTGTGGAGCGCACCAAAGATGACTCCGGAAATGAGCACGCCTCGCCTGTGGCAAGAGGGGGTGGTGTGTTGAGGGAAAGGGACAAGTGAAAAGAGTCACAAGGCTGCGCTGGTCGTTTCACACGTACAGCGCAATTAAGGGCAGGAGCACTTAGGTGCTTAGCACCTGCCTATCAGGAACCCCTTGCTGCCGAGCGATGTGCGGTGTAAGATTTAATGGATTGGGTGAGGCTTTATGAGGTAGGCACTTGGAGGTTGAAGTGTGGGAGGAATCACCTCTGAATGCACCTTGCCACAGATAGCAAACTTGAATTTTAATGCACCATGTGCTGGGAAGGTGGTAGGTAACCGGCAGCGCACAGAACCTCAGCTTCTGCATACCGTAGGGTACTTATACCACCGCGCTACGCGAACTATTTTGACCCCCTTGCGGTGTGTCGGGAGCATTTTAATAACTAAGTTACAAGGGCCTCGCGAAGCTCGCATTACCAAAAAATATCAATTTTAAGCATGAACGGGGACAGGTCGGGAAAGCCTCTTAAGCCGCCCCTCAAGGCCCCCAAGGTGGACAAACAGCTTGGGAGACTGGCCCTCTATTCCGGAGGACCAAGAGGAAGAGCGCCTTAATTCCCTTCACATGTGCACGCATGCACACGTACCCGCATGCACACACATATACACACACCTACGTGCATGCACACACGTACGCGCATGCACACATGTACGCACGCGCATGCACACATGTACGCACGCGCACACACACATACACGCACACACACGCATGCACACAAACACGCACGCACGCATACGTACGCGCTCACACGTGCGTGCATACGCATGTAGGTGCAGCTCAGAGGGCCAAAAGGACTTCGCATAGGGCGCATTGGGGCTTCATCTACTGCGAGTGACGGCTAAAGCTGGCAAGGCAGAAGCCAGAAGGAACAAAATGAATTGAAGCACAACCTCGAATTGGTCTCGTTTGGTTTACAGTCCACAGCTCTGGCCTGTTTGAGGTACGCCAAATTTGCAGGCTGTCACACTTTCGCATTTTCAAAAGGCGCGCCACAAACAAATTTTCTTCCTGCTGCCCACCCCAGAAAGGGCAGGTACGTGACTGGAAAAGACAGCACATTGCTGCTGCGCCACATCTTCCACAACAGTAGGTGCACAAAACAGTTTCCCACGTTTCACAGAGACCTTCTTACACGTGAGTGTACACGTCGACCCACCAGTCAATGAAGCTGCCTGGAATGATGGCCCCGCGAAATAACAGCTCCTCAGACACGCCGGTCAGCCCCGCCACCACAATGATGTCAAACCAATTCAGAGGAGTCAAGATCTGCTTGTTAGAGCGTTCCGTGGCTTGCCTGTAGGAAATGAAGGCAGCGGACGCACGTTGAGCAGTTTCTTGTGCCGGCAACAAACAGGAAAGACTCTAGCCTCAAAAGGACACTCAATATTTGAACGAGCCACATTTCACCCATGAATAGCCACATGTGGTCAGTGGGTATTAATGCACGCTTCTACCCCACCCACTCCTGCGCAATTCTGTGACAAGGGCTGGCCGCTACGTGTGCTAACCCAAAGGCCTCTACTCCACCCACTCCTGCGCAATTCTGTGACAAGGGCTGGCCGCTACGTGTGCTAACCCAAAGGTAAGAGGCAGACGACCAAGTATAGACTTCTTGCGGGCATCGACGTCTCATGAAACTGGAAGAATGCAGGTGTTTTCTGGTTTGTAAACTATCTGTACAAAACCCACAACCTAATTTGCTGTACCCAACCCACAACTTTAATGTGGTACTTTGACTCGTGTGTTGGGAAACCGAAGTAGAGCGTAATTGAAAGCAGGTAGAAGGGCTGTTTTAACATGACACCCAAATTTGACGCCGCCGCCTCTTTTGTATAAGGTGCCCCCCTGTTCAGTAATTCTTTGTCAGAAATTAGCAGAGGGGGGCAACTGAGCAAATGCCCAAATATGCTCTTTTTCAACACTCAAGGGGCATTTACTCGCACACTTCATTGAATTGGAGCAAAATTATCTTCAAACTAGAGCTGACGTTGCAGCTACCAGAGCATCAGCACTCAGATTAAGGTATATTGCTGTGTATTTACAGCACAAAACGCACATGTAAGGCTCCTATACCCTAGATGGGTGCACGTCACAAAAAATAGCAGATTATTTTGCATATCTCGCAACCACCGAGGCTATTTACCTCATTTCTTATGCAATGATTTGCACTTATTGTAAGGACTTATAACACTGGATTTGGTGCAGTGGGTGATCGGTTACAAATATTTGGCAGCAAATAGTCAGAGGGGGCTGACTGAGCCAAAAAAAAGGGTCTTTTTAAAATGTGAATTGAGCACGTGCGCCGGAACGGGCAAGCTCTAATCTTGGCACCCAGAGGACAGCACAGCA
>Ga0307947_1000341_pt1 | contig 31691 bp, 30 predicted proteins | sample OrgLakmetagen232_FD_201840 | JGI IMG/M metagenome (GOLD analysis project Ga0307947, IMG submission 201840) | Saline water microbial communities from Organic Lake, Antarctica - #232 | ecosystem: Environmental > Aquatic > Non-marine Saline and Alkaline > Saline | place: Antarctica: Organic Lake...
AGTGCCCTACACATTTTTTCTGGGTGCCAACACACGCAAATAAGGAACATGATCACCGAAAGACACAACATAGCATGCCGCATGATCCTTAAGGCTATCAGAAAAACAGACTCCTTAGGATCATGCATTGCCTCCATGGATTTAGGCGGCAACGAACGGACGACCATGCAAAATCTCCAGATACCTGAAACAGCTGAAATTAGAATAGTTGCCAAATGGCTCTTCCCACCCCGCTTCTCAGATGAAGGCAATTTACCTCCAGCCGCCCAAATTTTGTGTTGCTACTCCCATCGCTGCAATAAAACAAAAACAGCAAATTTATGTAGGGGGGTGGGTTCTTCGGAGTGGCAGGGGGCAATTGAGGGAGACTGGGAGCATCCTAGCAGCACCGCCAGTCACCAGTAGAGCCACCAACCCCAGACAGCACCGACCTATAGACCTCAACAAGACTCGGCATGACATCCAACTCGTCGAGATCAAGTATTGTCAGGACACCAGACCTCAGAACCAGCTGAACGCCGCAAAGGAACAGCACAAAGACCTCTGAAACATTCTCCAAGGAGCCTCTGTTACTCTCCACATCATCCTTTTGGGTGTGGGCGGCACCATCTACAACACTCACACTCTGAAGCCTTTCAAGGAACTGGGTCTTGACTCTCAAAGAGTTAAGAAGCTTGCCTCCAAGCTCCATGTGCACTCTGTGAACTTCGCTGCTAAACTTGTCCATACCAGACGTGCCCTTTCTAGTACTGTTATCAACTTTCATCAGTAGCCGATTTTAGGCCAAGCCTGCTACCCTCTTGATCCCCATTGATTTTTCCTATCCTTATTGCAGTGGAGGAGCTTTACGGTACTCGGTACCATAATGGCTCCTTTTCCTTAATTAATGTGGGGAGTGGCATTTACTGCCAGCGTAGTTTTTCTGTTTCTTTTTATTTTCTGGAAAGAATGGGCCTTCACAGACGGGAGTTGTCTTACAAGCGTAGAAAATGGATCTCAGTCTATTGGAGCTGGAGTCTACCACCCTCAATTTAAGAAAATCACCACAATAAATCTTGGAGGGACAAGCTAGAGGTATATGCTGCTGCTTTGATAAATGAAGAAGCTCAACACACCCATACCGCAACATACAGCATACTGTCCTAGATGGTAGAAGCACATTTCAGAGGTTGTGCATTTAAGGTCAGTGCGAGCAGCAGCTTGAGTGATTTTGGGCACGCATCCACCAGCAACCTTTAGAGGTAGGGCCCATCTTTCTAGAATCATAGTAGCGTAGCAAGTGTGGTATTGTCCCTGTCTCTCTGGGGGGCCAGCATCCTAACCCCTTCTGTTCCAGGCACCAATGTAAAAATATCCAGATCATCATGGTAACGCATGTTGATGGACTCCGTGGGTGTCATAGAGAAGGCCTTGTCTTTCTTGTGCGTCCAGAGTTCTTTGTTGGACGTGGGTAATGCGCAAGGGAGTCAGACTAAGGCTAGGTAGGCATTGGGTCACATCTAGGAGCTCGCATCTTCTTTTTCTTTGGGGCTTGTGCTGTGCATGTGGTTCTGTGTGGTCTTTTTTTCACAAAGGTTGGGTTAATGTGGATGCGGTAGGTTGAGTTTTTGTTACTTATCTGCTGTGTCGAGGGGTTGGTACTATTGTCTTGTGGGATGGAGGACATAGTTGTCTGTGTAAGCATCTGTGGTGCAGGCTGATTGTGGCAAGCGGTATGAGATTGATATGCATTTGTTGGGTTAGATGTTGGTTGGTATTATCTGGAGGGTAATAAGTTTTGCGTGAGGGAAGACGTTGCTGGCTTACTATCTGGCTGTGTTTTCCCTTTATAGTGGTCTATGGGGGAGCATATTGTCTGCTGCGCACGTTTTGCTGGCTGCTTTTGTTGGGGAGCACTTTAATGCCTGGCAAGGCCGATTTTGCTTAATAAATCCCCAGATCTAATTTGAATTTTAATGGTCGTATTGATAAATATAAATGAATTGACAAATGTATTTATGGTCTGCAGAGAAGGTCTGACTACGAGCCCAACATGGCAAAATCAGTTCTATAAAAGCTATTCTTTATTCCACTGGTTAATTACTTCCCGAAGTACAATAATCTTGTGTGAACATGCTTCCCAGGGGGTAATGCGGAAACCAAACAGCGTCACATCATCCTCAATCATCGTACACACGGATATAGAGATGTCCACTCATGGTGCACAGCGCCTGCAATGCATTTGAAGACCGGAGACGTAGATGACAAATTTGAAGTAGCCAACAGTTTTATGTTGGAGGATCGTAAATGACAAGTTTTTGAAGCGGCCAACAAATTGTAGATGATTTTAAACTTAAGTAGCCAACAAATTGTAGATGCCAGTTTGAAAGAAGCCAACAGATTGTAGATGACAAGTTTGAAGTGGCGAACAGTTGTAGATGACAAGTTTGAAGTGGCCAACAAATTGTAGATGCCAGTTTAAAGAAGCCAACAGATTGTAGGTGGCAAGAAAAACTACGCAGGCAGTGAAAACCACTCCCCACATTACTAAGTTTGAAGTAATCAACGTTGTAGACGCCCGATTTGAAGAAGCCAACAGATTGGAGGTGACTAGCTTGAAGTAGCCAACGGTTGATATTGAAGAATCGTAAACAAATTTGCAGGAGCCAACCGACCTTTGTCTGACATGTGTAAGTCTGCTGGTTATACTGAATGCATCCAGAATAATCCAAGGATGCTGCATTTCCAAGGTCTGTTGAAATGTTGGGGGGAGGGCTATTCGACCAGGTGGAGTTGGCCATTACAGTGTCGTTACTTGGATGCGGCACCTCCGAGGTTGCTTAGCTGTACTGCTTTCTGATGTGCAAGTCGTACATCTTTCTGATGGACATATATGTATCTGGGTGCAGCACCATAACGGTACTGTTTTCTGACAAACATATGCACACCTGACAGCTGGCACCTGAGTGCAACGGTACCTATCACCTGACGTCCTGAAATCCTTGTCAGTGACAGACTTGTACTTGTACAGTATAGACTAGCACTTGCACTTGTACCTATTCTTGTACACAAGACTTGTACACAAACTTGTACTTGTTGCTCACCCTTCAATCACCTACACACCTGTGCTCCTTGTGGGTTTATGGCACTGAACCTACACACCTGTGCCCTGTGTGGGTTTATGGCACTGAACCTACACACCTGTGCCCTGTGTGGGTTTATGGCACTGAACCTACACACCTGTGCCCTGTGTGGGTTTATGGCACTGAACCTACACACCTGTGCCCCTTGTGGGTTTATGGCACTGAACCTACACACCTGTGCTCCTTGTGGGTTTATGGCACTGAACCTACACACCTGTGCCCCTTGTGGGTTTATGGCACTGGGCAGCCCCACCCTAATGTTGATGGGTGCTATTCCCCACAGGCCTGCAGCAGCGGCGTCGTGCGGGACGGCCGCAACCACCACGCTACCTGAGGGTGTGGGTGCAAGTGTGTGTGGGTGTGGGTGTGGGTGTGGGTGTGGTTGTGGTTGTGGGTGTGGGTGTGGGTGATCGTCTTTGACAGGGTGATAGTGTGTGCGTGTGTGTCGTCTTTTATGTCTGCGCGCCTCTACAAGTCTTTTGCAAGCGATGTGATGCTTCATGGCCTTATTGGAGAGCCCTGTAAAGTCGTATGTTTCCAGCCATATGCACTACGACTTAATCCTGATGTTTGACAATTACTGGTTATTAGATTCAGACATGCTTAAGTCGTTCCTTACTTTGTTTGGATTTTCAAACGATGACACTATGCACTCCCATCATCAAAACGCAAGCAAGCCCAAGACGTAGCATGTGAAACTTCAGACTAGGGGTTGGCCACTTCAGACACTTCAGACACTTCTGAAGTGGCCAACACCTAGTCTGAAGTGTCTGAAGTGGCCAACATCTAGTCTGAAGTGTCTGAAGTGGCCAACACCTAGTAGTCTGAAGTGGCCAACACCTAGTCTGAAGTGTCTGAAGGGGCCAAAGTCTTCAGCCACCTCAGACTAGGTGTTGGCCACTTCACAGCTAGGTGTTGGCCACAAAAACAAAGACAAGCTACAGCTGCGGGGAGGTGCGCTTTGCTAATGAGTTGTTTGCTTAGGCAGACAGGTTTTACGTTACCAAAATGACAAAATGAACGTGAAGTGGTTACTGCTGCCTATGGCGTTCACCAGATCACATTCTTGCTGGGTTTCTTAGGTAGACAGGTTTTACGTTACCAAAATACCAAAATGAAGTGGTTACTGCTGCCTACAGCGTTCACCAGTTCACATTCCAAGTGCTGCTTTGCCATCATGCAACCTCAACAAGACCCTTGATTTCCTGCAGCATCTTACTTTGACCAATTTTGGTGCTGCTGTGCCACGCAACCCCCAAAAGGTCAGGAAAATAAGAAAACTCTACGCAGGCAGGGGAATAACACTCCCCACATCATTTAAAAAGGAGCAGCACCCATAACCTACCTTGAAAGGCTCTGATGCTCATCTCATTCAGAGTGTACCCTGGAACCATCATCAGCACCTCGTACCCGGGGGGGTTAGCCGCACGTATGACACGGTACCCCTCACCCTGCACATGGCATTACAGTACACAGATAGAAAGACGTCCTAGGCGTTTGTGAAAGCAGCACGAATGTGTGACACAGTGCCCATACCCTACGCATGGCATTACAGTGCACAGATAGAAAGACGTCCTAGGCGTTTGTGAAAGCAGCACGGATGTGTGACACAGTGCCCATCACCTACGCATCGCATTACAGTGCACAGATAGAAAGATGTCCTAGGCGTTTGTGAAAGCAGCACGAATGTGTGACACAGTGCCCATCACCCTACGCATCGCATTACAGTGCACAGATAGAAAGATGTCCTAGGCGTTTGTGAAAGCAGCACGGATGTGTGACACAGTGCCCATCACCCTACGCATCGCATTATAGTGCACAGATAGAAAGATGTCCTAGGCGTTTGTGAAAGCAGCACGAATGTGTGGCACGTGACACAGTGCGCATCACCCTACGCATCGCTATAAAGGACGCAAAGAGCCATTTTCAGGTGTTTGTGAATGCAGCAAGTATGGCATGCTAACCATCAACCCACGTACGTATTGCGGTTAGAAGAGTCAAGGTTTAGGCAAGCGCTTATCAAAAAAGATTAAATTTAGAATGGAAGAAAGTACTGCGGGAATAGATTGGAGCGCAAGCATGCAAACAAGAAGCATCAAGAGAATATGATTTGTGCTGATTTGGAACTGCTTCTTGAGCATCAAGACTGAATTAGAAAGGCTGAAGCATGGGCAGCATAGACTTCAAGCCCCACATGACTCACTTGGAAATGCCATCCGCAATGGACAGGCTGTACAGCAGCGTGGGCTGCAGGAAGCGCGGAACTTAAGCTGCGTTGGTAAACGTCGTGTTGTGCGCGCTGTGTAGCGCTGCCTGCATCGCACGCATTAGTCAGAAGTGGTGTGCACTTTGACAGAACATGGTCACTGAAATGTGCTGATTTGGTGGCGTTTGAAATGTGCTGATTTGGTGGCGACTGAATGTGCTGATTTGGTGGTGACTGAAGCAGGCAGCAACAAAGAAATAGAAAGAAATACACAGGCAGTGAAAACCACTCCCCACATTAATCGAGGAAAAGGAACCACTTTGGTACCGGGTACCGTAAAACTCCCTCACCACAGAAAAGAGAACAGATCAATGAGATCAGGAGGGTTGCAGGAAATAAAGAAACTGTTCCGATTTACACACCTCTTGCTTTTCAATCTAAATTGCATGTGAAGAAAGATTCTATGAATAGAAGGTACCAGCTCAGAACTGAAGGGCACCAAGATTCGCTTTTATAGCACGTATGCATTTTTTATGACAGCTCCCAATAAGCTCGTACACAAAAACGCCGTGTTTCCCCTCATCTTCACTTGGCACCTACCTAGAGGGATCATTCTTCTCACATGCATCTTAATCTGTATCCATTCCTTATGGCTTGAATATACAAAAATGACTCTCAATTCGATTGTCCTCACTCAACCTTATATTGATATACCTAATTTCTTCCTTACCTACCTGGGTACAAGATTTCTGCCGCAGCATTGGCGCCAGCCGCTGCTGCCGCCGCTGCTGCTGAGGCTGCCGCCGCTGCTATTGAAGGGGGAAAAGAGTACTCCTTCGGTAAAGGAGGCTTACCAAGTAAACGCTGAGTGCCAAGATCTGTCTCTGCAGGTGGTGCTGGTGCTGCATCGGTCGCTGCTGCTGCTGCTGCGTCTGGGAGGGGTTGTGGAAGTTGCGCTGCGTTTGGGTGTGGGTGAGAGGGATGAGGGGGTGTGGGTGGAAGAGGCACGTGCAAGGACAATGAAGATGGCAAATGTGTGTGATGTGAATGTGGTGGCTGCATGAATGACGATGGCCTGGGCGGTTGCAGTGGCAGCTGCTGAGGCTGTTCGTGGGGGCGCGTACGCTTAGGCGCCTGCTGCTCTTCTTGCTGATCTTCCTGCAGCTCTTGCTGCTGCTGTTGCTGCTGCTGCTGTTTCTGAGATACCTGAGTGCAATGTTTGGTGACGTGCTTAGCAATGAGCAGGGTATTCGCAACCTGATCATACATGAAAAGAAAAGAAACTTCCAAATATCACACCTTCAAGGAAGAAGGGGGTGTATCATGCATGACGCATGATGTCTATCATAAACGTAAGTTGCCGCCTTGTCAAGGTGACTTGCACGTAATATTTGGGGCTTGTAAAAGCAAGCCTACATAAGTTTTGTTTCTAGGCATCCAGTTGCATCACACAACCAGCACCAATAGGACGTGGTTCTCATCTCTCAGGGGCACACATTTCCATACCATTCCCCAAGGAGTCAAAAACCACTTGACATAATGCGGAATGCATGCTGGAAAGCCTGGGCCTTGGACCAACTTGTAAGCAATCGCCAAATACATCAGAGCTTCTTAAGTGAACAATATCATAAGAAATATGCGCGGCACAATCCTAATCATCGCGACCATGTGGCGATAATCAACACACACACATACACACACACAAACACACACACACACACACAAAGAAACACTGCTGAACATGATCGCATCTTCGTCTCAAGCCCACAAAATAAGAGGTCATATATAGGGTTGGCGATAAGCATATATATATTATATACGGTGTATACACGGTATTTTTAGCAGGGAAATCACCAAATATACGGTCATATACGGTGCATATATACGGTTCTGGACACCCTAGTCAGTAGTTGGCCTGCCACTGTCCTACCATTGGCCTCCTACCACTGGCCTACCACTATCCTACCATTGGCCTCCTACCACTAGGGTGCATGTGCACTTGCCTCAGGCTCACAAAGAAGAATCAGCTTGCCTACCACTAGGGTGCACGTGCACTTGCCTCAGGCTCACAAGGAAACATACTAAGCGCTGAACATGATCACATCATTGTCTGAAGCCCACAGAACAAGAGGTCATGTAATGCATATGCTCGTGATGACATCATTGTCTGAAGCCCAAAGAACAAGAGTTTATGTACTAGTGCATATGCTCGTGCCTCAAGCTCACAAAGAACATGTGAGGTGGGCTGCCTGCTAACTCAGCCAGCACGCAAACAACAATAATCAACATCCATTCCCTTTGAACCGTACCTTAATAACACACTGCACATGCGTCTGGAGTATAGACAGGAAGAGGCTTAAAATAAGGAACAGCACCAGGCTGATCCCTTAAACATCATAAGAAAAAGGAAAATCACACAGGCAATGAAAAACACACTATGTTTCTCACTGCCTGTGTAGTTTTTTCTTTCACATTAATTAGAAAAAGGAGCCACTTTGGTACCGGGTGCTGTTAAACTCCACCACCAAAGAATAAGAAAAAAGATCAATGGGGATCAGGAGGGTTGCCTGCTTGACCTGAAACCGTCTTCTGATGAGAGTTGATACTAGTGCTGGGAAGGTCACGTCTGGTACGGACAAGTTTGGCAGCGTAATTGACAGAATGGACATGAAGCTTAAGGAAGCAAGTTTCTTAACTCTTTAAAAGTCAAGACCCAGCTCCTCAAAAGGTGTCATAGGTATGAATGCCACAAAACTCACCTTGCCACTGGGAAGAGAAGGGGGCAACACATCAGACGGATCTGCTAAGACCAAGGCATAGGACTGGATCTCAAGACTTTGCGCAAACGTGCGTGCTGCAATGCGCCCAGGCTCAACAGCACTCACAGGCACCTCGATGGATCTGCAGGAGAAGGTGATTTTTTCATGTGCTTTTTTGTAGGACGCAAAGGCATTGTGCATTGTAATATAATAGAAGTGCGCCTCGACGGCACTTTCAGGCATACTGACGGATCTTCAAGTACAGAGAATTATTTGACACGGGTCCGTGTTGAATGCACAGGCATTGTGCATTGTGGTGAAATAGAAGTGGCCCTTAACGGCAATTTCTGATGGTATGTTGACGGATCTGCAGGACAAGAGAGAGAAAAGATGGAACGTACTTCAGTGTGCACAGGCAATGTGGTCTGAAAATGGCATTGGTCCATCGGCACTCACTGGTGCATCAATGGATTGCAGGAAGGATGCTTGCCCTCATGCAGTAATACTTGTGTTAGATGGCAAAGTTTACATCAGCACCCATAATATAATGCCTTGCCACAAATCAGGAATTCCTTGAGGCAAAGGGAGCTCTCCCCTAACGACGTCCTCAAGAGCATTCCCCTTTGCTTTTATAGTTCTGATCAGACACATTTTGCAGAAGCTGCTCTCAACCAGCATGCACAAACTGAGCAGGAGGAGGCTGGCCACCCTTCGCTACACTTGCATTATCCAACCATTGGCAAGAGTAAATTAAAAAATATGCATGCAATCACAGGCAATGCAGGTGCAGTACTATTAACATGTTTCTCATTTCATATTTTCAAATACCACGTGTAAATTTTCGGTCCTTCTGACCACCCTAGTATCACTTTCAGTCCTTCCCTTCTGACCACCCTACAGTATCACTTTCAGTCCTTCCCTTCTGACCACCCTAGTATCACTTTTGGTCCTTCTGACCACCTGATATCACTTTCAGTCTTAATATCACTTTCAGTCCTAATATCACTTTCAGTCCGTCTGACCACCCCAAACTTTTGGTCCTAATATCACAATATCACTTTCAGTCCACCTGACCATCCTAATATCACTTTCAGCCCTAATATCAGAAAAAGAAAACTAGCAGGCAGTGAAAGCCACTCCCCACATTAATTAAGGAAATGGAGCCACTTTGGTACCGAGTACCGTAAAGCTCCTCCACCGAGAAAAGGATAGGAAAAATCAATGGAGATCAAGAGGGTTGCAGGCTTGGCCTGAAACCGGCTCCTGATGAGAGTTGATAACAGTACTGGGAAGGGCACGTCTAGTATGGACAAGTTTAGCAGCTAAGTTCACGGAGTGCACATGGAGCTTGGAGGCAAGCTTCTTAACTTTGAGAATCAAGACCCAGATCTTTGAAAGGTTTCAGAGTGTGAGTGTTGTAGATGGTGCCACCCACACCCAAAAGGATGATGTGGAGAGTAACGGAGGCTCCTTGGAGAATGTTGCAGAGGTCTTTGTGCTGTTCCTTTGCGGCATTCAGCTGGTTCTGAGGTCTGGTGTCCTCACAACACTTGATCTCGACGAGGTGGATGTCACGCCGAGTCTTGTTGAGGTCTTTAGGTCGGTGCTGTCTGGGGTTGGTGGCTCTACTGGTGGCTGGCGGTGCTGCTGGGGTGCTCCCAGTCTCCCTCAGTTGTCCCCTGCCACTCCAAAGAATCCACCCCCCTACATTAATTTGTTGTTTTTTTGTTTTTGCAGCGATGGGAGTAACCAGCACAAAATCTGGGCGGCTGGAGGTAAATCTGTCTTTATCTGAGAAGCGGGGTGGGAAGAGCCATTTGGCAACTATTCTACTTTCAGCTGTTTCAGAAATCTGGAGGTTTTGCATGGTCATCCGTTTGTTGCTGCCTATATCCATGGAAAAAATGCATGATCTTAAGGAGCCTGTTTTTCTGATAGCCTTAAGGATCATGCGGCATGCTATGTTGTGTCTTTCGGTGATCATGTTCCTTATTTGCGTGTGTTGGCACCCAGAAAAAATGTGTAGGGCACTGTCTACTTGTGGGCAGAGCGGGCAAGTTTGACTTGTTCAGAGTTTGAACAAAACCGCATGCTTTTGATTATATAGGGTGCCTGTTCTGCATTTCATCATGATACATTTGGTCTTAAAGGGGACATCGGATGATGTTAGGTAAGCATTGCTAGTGGCTCCATTGGCAGTGCCGTCCTTGATGAGGGTCTGGTAGTACGCTTCAGTTTTGGCATTTCCCAGTTTATGGAGAAGATGCATGTGTGCTTGAAGGGCGTCACGGTGGTTTGGTAGGTACCAGAGCTTTGGGGGAGGAAAATGGGCCATGTTTGTTGTATGGATATGATTATGAATTTGTGTTTGGTTTTCTATGTCTTCTTTTGCAAGCCAGTGGATGTTGTAAAAGGGACTCCCCTCAGAGCCTGCTGTTTTGATGGAGGTGTCTACAAAGTCGGAGTAGGTGGTGGCTGACTTTTTAGCAAGGACGTCGGCATGTTCATTACCGATAATACCGGCATCACCGGCCCTAATATCACTTAAGTCCTTCTGACCACCTTAATATCACTTTCAGTCCTAATATCACTTTCAGTGTTTCTGACCATCCTAATATCACTTTCAGTCCTAATACTACTTTCAGTCCTTCTGACCACCCTAATATCACTTTCAGTCCTTCTGACCCTAATATCATTCACTGCCCCTGAAGGCAATCACAGCCTCCTCCCCAGCCCCTTGACCGTACGCACTTGGATTTTGGTCTGGTGGCCGACCGAGGCTGAGGGTGCTTTTGGAACCACGCCCCAAGCGACATCAGCACAGGCTTGCTGGCATTGTCCTCTTTGGCAGCACACTCCTCCCTGCTGTCGTGCTGGCTCCTAGCCCCCATCCCACCATCCCTAGAAGAGCCATCAGTGGATTCTTTCGCCTGGGTAGCCTGAAGGGCTTCTTTTGCCCGGGTAGCCTGAGGGGACTGAGCAGCAGAGAGAGGGGCCAAACGCACAAGCTGCCTCCATCGGCCATGTGCATCGTGTCTACCTGTGAGTTTGTGTGCAAGGTGTGCGACCAGGGATGGTCAAAATAAGGTACGTATGTGATCGTGAAGTTTTCAACTTTCATTCTCCCTGCTAACAGCACCAGGCACACTGTGTATTCAAGGTTACTGCAATTCTGAACATGATCCTGGACATTCTGGACAAACCTTCACGGCTAGCCAGAGCACAGGAGTACATAAATGACCATAAAATTATAGGTTGTATGTACCGCAATATTGGCAAGAGAATGACGCAAAGTTTAGTGTAATGCAAGGTGATGTGCGTAAGCACGATTGCAGGTGTCTAGCGTGTGTGTATGTGTGTAATGTAATGGAGGCGGCTACGCACAAAAAGAATGGGCGGCTACGCACAAAAAGTGAACAAAAAAGTCTAGAGAAGACATACGCACAACGTGGTCCATGATGCTTCCTTAAATTCTTGGACAAAAGGATGGGTTTATGTGTCAAGAAAAAGGCTGCACAAAAAGATAGCAGCTCCCAGCTTGCCAATTTTCAAGCCTTCTTACTTGAGCACTTACGTGTGCAAAACAAGTGAGCACAGCGAACATGGCCGCCGTCAAAGATACAATTTAACGCTGTCCTCTTATCTCTCATCAAATAAGCGGCTACATACATACCGGTACTAACGTTTACCTTCTTCACCACTGGCCACTCACACTGTTTTTTCCCTTCCTCCTGGCTAACAACACTCGCAGGCAAATGTTTCTTACAGACAACTGGCGTGCAGTGTCCTTGTTTCCAGCATTCATTTGTGTAAACAAACACCGGGCTCAGATCATCGACTACCCTTCAAGAAGAAAATGCCCACAGGAGAGTATAAATATAAATATAGTGATATGTGGGGCGGTAAAAATGTAGTGATATATAGGGCGGCAACACAGCTTCTGCTTACCAGCATGCACTGCAAAGTAGGAGGGCGTCAAGACCGTTGTCTTGCCTGGCTGGGAATTGCAGCAGGAGGCACAGTCACAGACCACGCGGCCTTCTTCAGTCAAGTATGTGCCCTGCAGAGGATTCACGAGTTAGTGACAGAAGAACGAATATGTGCACAGCAAAGGAAAAGTCTCTGTTTGGGTGATTTCGTCGAGTACGTAACTGCAAGAACAAGAAAGCCTGTCAATGAAGACCGAAAATGCCCTGCAAAGAAACAGAAAATATTCCAAGAATGACTTAGTGTGAATCACATATAATCGCCTTGCGAGATGTGCTGAGTCATAGGTACTTGGCCTGCCGACAAAAGAAAAAGGATTCATACCACCAGCCGCGTCGCCTGTGAGTGTGCGCCGAGTGAAAGTGCATTTTGTACCTTCTTGTACCTAGTTTTAGGCACTGGATGCACTGGATGAGTTTCTAGCTCTCCCCTCGGGGTGCATTCGGTGTTTTTGGCAGGGAAATCGCCAAATACACGGTCATGTACGGTGTATGTATATGGTTTTGGCCAACCCTATGTATATAGCGATAGTATGAGCACTGGTTTGGAGCCTTGTTGATGTATAGCTAAGCCTGTCAGGCTATTTGCTTTCTTGCTGCTCGCATTGACCGAGAGCTGTGAGGGTCACCCCATGGAAAACAACACCAGGTCATCACATGAAAGATGCGATGATGTGTTGCTCCAGCCTAATGTGGATGTGTTGCTCCAGCTTAATGATGTGTTGCTCCAGCTTAATGATGTGTTGCTCCCGTTTAATGTGGATGTGTTGCTCCAGCTTAATGTGGATGTGTTGCTCCAGCTTAGTGATGTGTTGCTCCAGCTTAGTGTGTTGCTCCAGCTTAATGATGTGTTGCTCCAGCTTACTGTGGATGTGTTGCTCCAGCTTAATGTGGATTTGTTGCTCCAGCTTAATGTGGAGGCGCTGCACGCCACAAGCACGCAGCTGGGCCGCCCTTTCCTTCTACTCACCAATTAATCTAATCATATAATGATGCAGCAATAAAAGGCTGCAAGCCGTTGCACTTCAAAGCATGCCAAATGGACTGCCCTTTTCTTCTACTCACCAATCAATTATCAGCAACGCAACAGCGAGGCTGACCTACCGTAAAGCCGTTGCACGTGACGAGCACGCCAGCTGGGCTGCCACCTCCTTGGGTCTCCTCGAGAACTGCCTCCTCCTCTCCGCTGTCTGACCTAGCAGCTTGTTCTTCAGATCGGGCACTCTTCCCCGCACTACTCCCTCCATGTGAATCCTCTGCTGCTGCTGACGCTGCCACTGCTGACGAGATAAAAGCGTTCAGGTTTACCACCCCCCGCGGTTTCTTGCCTGCAGGCCCCAATCCTGTATCAAACCCTGCGGCATGTTCTGCAGGTGCCTGGGTGTCCATGTTGCGCAGACCTGACGGCAGCCCCCCATCTGCAACATAGGCGCGTGTGAGTGCGTTTGATTGCGTGTGATTGTGTGTGTTGTGTGCATGTGCATGCGCATGTATGCATGTTTATGCAAACACAAAAAATACACACACGTGATAAAGCGCAGGTTTGCCATTGTCGGACAAGCAGTTGTTTTAAGCCTCTTGCTGCGCACAACACTTTTTTTCTACCTTCCACGACCGTGCTTCCACACCCACAAGCATGCTTATTCACACTTTGCTCACACAACAATTCACCTGTCCATTTTGGTCTCTTGATGCTCAGATCACGGTCCTCCACGTTTCTGATCTCGCGATCTCACACTTAATGTTCAGTATGAAACATGCTTACTCACATTCTGCTCGACACAAAAACTCACCTGTCCATTTTTTTTGTTGCTCAGATCACCGTCCTCCACGTTTCTGATCTCACACTTAATGTTGAGTATGAAACATGCTTACTCACATTCTGCTCGACACAAAAACTCACCTGTCCATTTTGTTTTTTTGTTGCTCAGATCACCGTCCTCCACGTTTCTGATCTCACACTTAACGTTGAGTATAAAACATGCTTACTCACATTCTGCTCGACACAACAACTCACCTGTCCATTTTGGTCTCTTGTTGCCCAGATCACCGTCCTCCCCTTCTACGTCTGATGCTGCGCTACGCTTGCCTGATCCGCTGCAGCTGGAAGCTGGGCTTGCAGGATGCTGCAGCTCCTGATGCATGAGGGCCACGTATGTATTAGCAAAGGCGACCCTAAAAATTACTTGCAAAGATGCATGGGGCGTTACCAGCAAAGCCCTGCCAGCAGCATCTGTCCTACAAATTTTACTTGGCAAAAACGCATGGGGCGTTACCAGCAAAGCCCTGCCAGCAGCACCTGTCCTACAGCACCTGTCTTACAACACCTGTCCTACAGCACCTGTCTTACAACACCTGTCTTACAACACCTGTACTACAGCACCTGTCCTACAGTACCTGTCCTACAACACCTGTCCTACAACACCAGTCCTACAACACCTTTCCTACAACACCTGTCCTACAGCACCTGTCCTACAACACCTGTCCTGCAACACCTGTCCTACAGCACCTGTCCTACAGCACCTGTCCTACAACACCTGTCCTACGACACCTGTCCTACGACACCTGTCCTACAGCACCTGTCCTACAGCACCTGCCCTACAGCACCTGTCCTACAGCACCTGTCCTGCAACACCTGTCCTGCAACACCTGTCCTACAGCACCTGTCCTACAACACCTGTCCTACAACACAATCAAAGCCATTCCTGCCCACCTGCTGCTGCTGCTGCTGCGGCTGCGGCTGCGGCTGCGGCTGGAGAGAGGAGGTGTGTGGCATGCTAGCACTGGGGGGTAGCCATGGAAGGCTGCTTGTAGAAAGCGCAGCAGGCCGGGTGCGGCGGGTTTTGCTGGCACTTACATAAATCGGCTCCTGTCAGGCGTGCGATGTTTGCAATTGTATATATGATATATGTGTGTATATATTTAGAGAGAGGGGGAGAAAGAGAGAGAGAGGGAGTCATACGTATATTTGTATAAAGAGAGAGAACGCAGCAGGTATGGTTGCAGATTGTCTCTGGCACTCGCATATACAGGTCCCTGTTAGGCATTCAAGGTTTGCACTGGCGTATGCATGTACATGTGGAATAACAAAGTGGTAAGACACTTGTTCTAATCCAGTGCACGCTTAGTTGCAATAGCTACAAGATCTGTGCTCTCAGCAACTAAATCCCAGTGTTGCAAGCGATTCCTGCCAGGCTCACGATTTTCTGGGAGCCATAAAGGGCAGGCATCTCTTGCAACATGTGTGCTCTGCTGTGCTGTGCCAAGCGCACAAAGTCGTGCCCGCAATCTAAAATAAATTGGAAGGCCACGCATGCTAGGCCTATTAATTTGGGCAGTAAAAACGACTCAGGGGTGCTGGAGTACAATAATTAAATTAAAACACAAGCACAATCGACCCTCCCCATATAAACTCACACACATACACACAACAAAGCCACCACCACCTGCTGCACCAAGCCAGGCTTGTTGCGGACAGCTGCTTGGAAGGGCTGCTGAGCTGCCACTGATGAGGTGCCCTGATGAGGAGCTTGGCCAATCTGACGACCTCCTTGCTGGTCTGGAGGTTGCGTGCTGTCGCTGCCTGTGACAGTGTGAGGCTGCTGCTGAGGCTGCTGGCCTGCGTACACTGCACCTGCTGCTGCACCCACACTTTTTTCTGCACCTGCACCTCCTGCTGCACCCACACCTAACCCTGCACCCACAGCACCTGCTGTGCGCACACCTTCTGCTGCGGGGGTCGTCCCTGCTGCACCTGCATCTGCTGCAACAGAGGCGAGCTGCAGTACAGGGTGCTGTGGAGGACAGAGGGGGGGAGCAAGGTCGGTAGTAGTGGTTCTGGGGGTAATTGGGACGGGGTCTCTGTGCGTGGTCTGCTTGGGGTAAGCTACCGCCATGGCCATGGGGTGCCTGTTTTTGGGGGGCCGGCCTCGTCTGGGTTTGGGAGGGGAGGCTGAAGCTGTCTCTGGAAGAGGTGGGCCTTCTCCTGCTGCTGATCCACGTGGTTGGTCCGGGGGGGGGGTTGTTTTGGGGTAAGGAGGACCAGCCTGTTTGGCGTATTGCTGCTGCTGCTGCTGGTGGTGTGGGCCTGCGGGTTTCATGGCTGGCGGCTTTAAAGCAGGCACGGCAGCAGGCTTGGAGGGCTTTGCAAACAGCTGCTGTGAGGTGCCTTTGAGGGACGACAAGGGCTGTGTGTGTGCGCGGCTGAGGCCACGCTGACCACCATCGGAGCTCCCGCAGGACGCATCATCGTCGTTATCATCATCGCTAGCGCTGCTAAATCCTATGCCGTCTTGATCGTCAACGCTACTGTCATCTCCACTGCTGTGTGGCTCATACTCACTACTACTGCATGGCGGCCCCCCTCCCCCTCCCCCGCCCCAATAAGCCTTATCACCCCCCTTATCCCCTCTCCCCCCAAGCTGCTGCTTCAGCTGCGTTGCCAGCTGCTGCCCTTTCCCAATTTGATAGCCCGCTCCACCCATCTTTGCATGCCCCCTCCCTCGGCCCCCTTTGTGCTTTTTAGCCGCAGGCACAATACTGCCCTTGCCCTTCAATTTCTTGGCCACCCCCTTCTGCCCTAACGCTGCCCCCTCTGCCATCACGCCTTCTTTCTTCGTTGCCTGAGGCCCACCTGGCCCCTTCTTCTCGCCGGCATCACCAGCTGTGCGTATGTGTAAGTGTATGACTTTATACTCAGTATGAAACTTTTTAGTTTGTGTGTGCGTTTGTTTGTGCATGTGTGTGCATATAAGTGTGTGTTTGTGTGTGCACACTTACATATGCATAGGAGCGCTAATGAGCATTGACCTCTCTTTGGCTGCGGTCCTGTTTCAGCTGTTGTACACAGACGACGCACGCTCTCATCTGCTGCTGTTGTACACACAACGCACGCACCCATCTGCTGAAGTTGTACAAACACAACGAACACACACACACACATCTGCTGCTGTTGTACATACACAACGCACGCACCCATCTGCTACTGTTGTACACACACAACGCACACACACACACGTCTGCTGCTGTTGTGCACGCACGACGCAGTGCTGCTGCTACTGTAAACATACACATCTACTACTGTTGTACACACACGACGCACGCACACATGCATGCACGCACACCCCAATTGCACACAAATATATGAGTAAACACTTGAGCAACTAGACATGAATGTACATAGAAGCGCACACACACAATTATACACATACCGCACCTGGTTGCTTGAGAGGAGCGGCGGCCAGCCTCTTTTGCTCTTCAGCTGCTGCTGCCAGGGCTTTCTTTCTGATCTGTATTCGAATGGAGAAAGAGAAGGAGGGGCGTGCATCAAATGATGGTATAGGGAGGAGGAGGGACGTGCATCAAATGGTGGAATAGGAGAAGGAGGGACGTGCATCAAATGGTGGTATAGGGAGTGTGATTTAAAGGAAAAAAGGGTCAGAGGCGCTGATAAGGACCTGGAATTAAACGGGTAAAGCTAAAAATATCCGCTCCACATTCAGTTTGCATGAAAATAGGATATCAAACTTGTAAATGGTTAGAGACAAGGGCAATTCAGATGTGCACCATGGTTGCTGAAGCAGCACAATGGTAGAATGCACAGGCCATTTAGGTATGCACCATGATTACCATGAAACTGTAAAATGGTTGAATGCAAGGGCAACCTAGATTGCACCATGATTACTGAAACAAGAACATGCACGAGAATGGCTCACGTACAGCAGATTGCTCATAAAATGACTTGCAATCTAGCACGGCATGCTGTCGTGTTTGGGGCTGATCAAGGTGTTTTATTGCTTCTTGTGTATTGTGTGTGTATGGTATGAACTTAGCAGTACTTTCAAATTCCAACTTTCCAGCAGAAAGCGCACACCAATGCAGGTACATTATTACGCTCTCCAACACAGTAATCAGCTCAAACCATGCATCTGCACATTCAGGAATTACCGTAATCACATATCACTGCACACCGTACATGAACTTGTGTTGACAGATCTTTTCAGGTATGGCCAATACTGTACACTGTACACCATATGAAAACGTTCGTCTAGCCAAACCCGAGTGTGCTTGGATAGGAAGATGGTTGCTTATTTTTATAAATATATACCTGCTGTGGTGTGATTGAAGAAAGAAGGTTTATAGGAACATAGATCCTCTGTTGTGTGAAACATAGATCTGCTGAAATAGTAGACTTGTAAGTCTGAGACACCGGTCTGGACATTTGTGAGAGTGTATGTATCGTTTCACCTGCAGACCCTCCTTGAATATCACCTCAGGGAGTTTCTCTAACCAGTCAGGCAAAGCAGACTGCTGCAGTGTTTTAGAATTGAAGCACGTGCACTGCTGTTGTCCAGTGCACACACCTTGCATGATACATGACAGTTGAGATGCCGCTAGGGCATGTTAGACTGCAGTGTTTTAGAATTGAAGCACGTGCACTGCTGTTGTCCAGTGCACACATCTTACGTAATACATGACAGTTGAGATGCTGCTGGGATGAACGGGGCTCTGTAATTTAGGAAGGGGGGCTGCTGGGACATATAATCAAGCTGCGCTCTCTTAGCGTACCAAATCCATGTACATACAAATGTATACATTTTAACTACATGAAAAGCATCTGCAGACAGCTGACGTACCCAGCAATTGGTACTCTTGCCTGAAAATTAATAAGCAGATTTCCCCCCTGGACCATTTTTGGCGAGGCACCCTGAATCCATCATCTTGGTCTGACATTTTATAGGTGACAGCATCAGGAATGATTGAGACCGTAACACAGCAATTTGCCAACGTGAGAACCTGCTGCTTAACAACAAATGAAGAAGCCCTGCCACTTCTCGTGCAATATGCATCGTGTCTTCGTGCAAAATCAAGACTTTACAGCACCACGTGTTGAGGTACATATCAGAGGACTTACACACCATTGCCAAGTTGACGCGTTTGCTTACCTCAACCACACAGCAGCTGCAGCTGCAGCTGTCCTGATAATCGAAGAAGTGACATTTTCCTAGCATGAGACATTTTACTACCTTGGGAGGAAGTGGCATTTTGTCGTCAGCAGCGATGAGCCAGTCCTCCTTGTTCAGATCTAAACTTGCTTTTTCCCCATTGTCGTAGTGGATGCCGTACTGCTTGTCCTGGGATAAGACCATCATTAACACATAAAAAGCAATCATAATCTTTCTTTGTAGATTAATAAAAAGAAAGTCGTGACAAACAGCTGCGTACTTGTTGGTTTCATGCATTGCAAAATTAAAGCAATAAGAAAGCATGCATGATTAGGATCAATGTGCGTGGAAGGCAGACACTGCCAAATGTAAACGGCGTGTGTGGGCAAGAAAACACTGCCAACTGGAATTAGCAAAAAGTTTGACAGCAACACTTATCAGTGCTCATCTGTTGCTTCTATTCACAATGTGAAGAGGGCTCTGCGATTGCCAAGCTGCGTTATGCCTCAACATGAGGTCTCCTTCCAGACCTTTCAATACAAAGTGCCAGAAGCCACAACCTAACATTTGCATGCGCAACAATGTTTTGGCCTCAAACCAGCAAATCCTTGCCCAAATATGAAAGGCCTCTCCCTGGATTTAAACAAGGTTAGGAAGTATCTGCCTCACCTGCCCAGGGATGTAGGCCATGACCTTCCCAGCTGACCATTTATTCTCTGCAGCCCACCAGATTTTCAGCCGGTGCCCTACCAGGTTTTCAGCCTCAAAGCCTGCAATGGTGTGCAGCAGAGAAGCAAGGCAAAGGACTTCCGTCTGATGGCAGCTTGTTGGCAGAAGTCAAATGTAAAAATACTGTAATAGACCACCATGGTTGCTAGATCAAGTTGAGCGTAGTGTGTCGTGTTGAGTGTGGTGTGGTGTAGCTGGAAGAAGCACGTGTGAATTTGCAATTGCTTGGCTGAGGTGTAAACCACCATTGAAGATTTTTGTAAAAGACCAATCCACAATTACTCTCAAACACGCCAGATTAGCCACATGTCGCCTTCATAGAAGGAGGGAAATGCTCACCATTTCCAGCGTCAAACTGTACTACCAACTGTACTTTTTTTCTGGCACTCAAGCTTTCTCTGATTCTCTGAGAGATTAATACTGCAGTATGTTGTAACAACCGCCACCTGTGCCATGAGATACTGACCTGGACATTAAGCACACACACAACTATATACAGCAACAAGCCAACCTTTGGGGATGGGGGTGCAGCTGTGGGTGCCTGGGAGTTTCCCGCGCAGCAGGAGGGCATTTGCGATGCTTGGAGCTTGAAGTGCTTCCACCTCTGGTGCCTCTGGGGCTTCTGCCACGTAACGCACGAGCAACAATGGATGCCGGTGTAAGAAATTAAAGACAGCGTGCTTATGCGATCTTAGATGTGCACGGTGCATTCTCTGGGGCCTCTGCCAAGTAACGCAAGCAAAAATGGATGCTAGTGTAAGAAGTCAAAGACAGCGTGCTTATGCAATCTTAAAGGTATGCAGTGCATTCTCTGGGGCCTCTACAATTGAATGCCTCTACAATCGAATGTTTACAAGAGCTACATATGCCCGGCACAACCTTAAAAAGGAAAGCAGTTTTGTAGGAAGAAAAAAGGCAAGCAAATTTGTAGGAAGAGTTTGTTCAAGGACGGCCATAAAGGGCTTCCACGCCCCTGAGCTTACCCACGCATCTTATTATACCAAAGTTGTGTTGCTACAGGTGGCAAGGCAGTCGTAATAGTTAAGGATCCATCCAAGCCTTCTTTCCGAATGGGAAGGCAAATTTCATTATTTGACTTTTTCCGCGTAAATCTGGTGGCCAAAACGCCCATGACCAAGTCATACTTCTTTACTCCTAATATGCTCGATGCTTATTACCTTGCTCCAAATCCATGCTGGTGGCGTTAACACCATCTGCGTTCTTTTTATTTCGTTTCATAATTCTTTCCTTTCCTTGCTCACGTTGAACGCTGCCAAGTCACCACTACAGATGAAAAAAATCCATGCACAGGAGAAGCCCTTGTCGACAAGAAAAAGTTGGTAGGGGGTTAGCTTATGTCGCATGTATTTTTTAAGACCCACCAGTTGCCTCAGAGGGGCCGCCTCTTGTGTTACCAGGATGCATGAACCTGGAATTCATAGGCTCAAGAGACCCGCCTGTATGTGATGTTTGTAGTGGTGATCATGTGTGTGTGTGTTTGTGTAAATGTTGTGTAAGCACCTGCTTAGAGGAGGACGATCAAGTTATCGTTCCTCTGTGCCCTCAGCAAGGCTTCTCCTGCCTTGTTTTAACGTCAGGAGATGCCGCGTAATCAGTAGGCCGTATTTACTGGACTTGGAATTAGAGGCTCGGGACCCGCCCGCAAAAGTATAAAAAGGAACAAGGACTACGCAGGCGGTGGAACTACTTCTTGCATCAATTAGGAGCCTGTTATGGTTGACGCTGTGAGGCTCTCTCCTGCATCCCGACAACAGCCCTTTTAATTTCTCTGTGTTGAAGATCTAGCTACTCTATTTATCTAGGCTGGAGCCTCTCCAGAGGGCCATGCTAGCTCAATTGGTTTGTATGCATCTACTGCACTGGGAGACCAACATGCAAATCGCTCAACTCATGGTTTTATCAGCCAGGCAATAAGTCCTCCCTATGTAGGTTAGCAACTGAGGCTTTCCGTTGCACACTTTAGTTAGCAAGCATGCACACTCAAAGGCCTCGTGATCGCACAATGAAGAGGCTAGGTACTACCACACAAGCGTTGAACATGCCCTAATTGTTTGTCAAAGAGCATTGCCATTTGTGAATTTGTTAACCCCCTACCCGTGATATCATAAAGCGCACCTATACGTGGGAAGACTTGCTTAGCCTGTTTTACCCCATAATTCCAAAGAAAGCCGTGCCGTTATTCCATTGACCCTTGCAATAAACAGAGACAGTTCTTGCCAGTTCTGACGTGCCGACCTCTGATTACCCTCCCTCAGCCCGTTTTACCCGATGGTATGGCATGCTGCTTTGCGAGGTGTTGCTCCACAGAACGCAGCCCACATTTTACATATGCATCCGCAAGTGACGTAGGGGACGGCCAGTCGAGGGACGCGCTGAATTAGACAGACAGGAACAGAGATGAAGAGGTGACTTGCTAGTAAGTGCTTGCATTTGTAGCTAATGACCAGGGTATCTGGTTTGAAGACGCACTGAAGAATCAGGCAAATAAGGAAAGCAATCCACGTTGGTGTGCCAGAGTGAAGAAATTGAAAGAGCACAAGCCAAATGAAGTCGAAGAGTTGGTAACAAAAAGCTTGTTGTGCATATAACTGTTACTCTGCATCAACGTGTTCACAACAGTGCTTGCTGGAATGGTACTGCACAAATGGGTATGGAGCCAATTTAGGAAAAGGGTGGGCAAATGCAGCAAAACAAGAATTTGGAGATCAAGTCGTAGCGCTTAGCTGAACAGATCTATACTCAAATACTTGCATCACTATGAAGGCGCTTCTTTACCTGTTCAGACAATAATACTTCCAGCTTGTGTGCAACGGCACCTTACAGTCACAAATGGTGAATTATGGCAGGGCTTTCCAAACCTGTTGTTGCTCCCACAGCTGCTACCAGTACCGCACGTGACAGACATGAGATGCTGGCTGACTTGGTCCCACAAGCCTGTTGAATTCACCTGACAGAGCAGATTATTGTAATAACCATTGGTGTCACAAAAGGGAAGCTTCGCAGGATCAACTGACATTTACTGCCGCAATCGTGGCTACCTGGAGCTCAGGGGCTGTACGAGCGTAGTCACCTTTTAACTCCAGAGAGTGTGCTTAACTAGTTATGATCTGTCGCGTGCCTCAGTGTTTTGTGGAAGTAAGAGTAGTGTGTTTTGTGTGTGTATATATTTGTGCGCACTATGTGATGCACAGTTTATTAAAAAATTGCATTGAGAATGATAATTTCTACATTTATGCTTCCATTGATCTTCACTGAGCTGACAAGGGAGTGAAATGATAAGTGTTATTGTGCTATAATTTAAAAATTGGTCCACCAACACACCTGCTCGTATCCACCCAGGGATTGGAGGACCGAGAAGAAGTCCCAGGTCCTCACTCGAAGCCCATTGACGACCTCCTGTTAATAAAATAGAAAATTCGTACGATTAATTTAATTATTTTTAATTCGTGGCCCCAATTGATGCGTTTTCTGAATGCGAAATCGCAAAGGAATGTGACATGCATGGGGGTTTTGATAGCACTTATTTATATGAACTACAAAATATTTTACAGATAGAACTAACTGTTGCTTCGATCTGTTGCAGCACACCTCATAGGTGTAGTGCTTGTCTGCCATTTCTTGGTAGACCTTGCTCAGTTCCTCTGGGCCAGAGAGACAGCGAGCAGCAGGAACGCCCTTCTCCTCCATCTGCAAGTCAAGTTTGTTTGCACAAGCAATCCATAATTTTCACGCACATCGTAGAGTTACAACGATCAAAACAGTGTCAACCGTAATATTATAAAGCAGATCCATCCGCAGCTGTGCAATGCACGCGCACCTTCATAAAATCATCCAGGTGGCTCACTTGATATGCTCGCAGTGCATGCCCGGCTGCATTTGCCCCCATCAGCTTATTCCTGCATAGCATATAATTGTGAGAACTCAACTGTGTGGACTTACAGCAGGAAAGGATGCGGGCAACCGGCGGAGACTGGCTTCAAAGGCAAGTCGTTATATTTACAGCGGATCACTCACACTTCACTTCCAAACAGTATCGAGCTCACTGCCTTCCACTGCTTTTGCTCAAACGCCTGCATAGAAACAAAGATGGATAGCCAAGAAGACTGATGTGTTTCAAAGTGTTGCATAAGGCAAGGGTAAATAGCAAATGAAGATGGTAGGACCTCACATTAGGGTGCATGCCCCCGTTTCGCTGCCTGATGTCCTGCACGACTCGCCACAAGGTGGCCACTTGAACAGGGACCGTGGTGTTTGCGGCGCACACCGACAGGCTGGGCTGTGTGTTTTGCAGGGTCATTAACGTGGGAAAAAACCTTTTGTAAACTTGAGGGCGGTGTCAAGGTTGAAAGTTCATAAGGACGGGCTTTACTCATTAAGCCAGATTTGAAATTTCAAAAAGATGTGCATGTATCAGCGCAGGCCCAGCGTGCAATGTTGTTCACTTCACACACCAACCTTGTACGTGAAACCCTGCCAAGAACAGAACGCCTTGTAGCGGTCAAGGAATGACTCAGCAGCAGCAGCAGCAGCAGTCGGCTGCGCAGAGCCTCCCCCTGCCGCTTTAGGTGAGGGCTCTGCCGGTGCTGCTGCGCTTATTAGGGAGCTCCCGAGGCCCGATGGAGCACCAGCAGCTGCGGTGGTGGCAGCAGCAGCAGCTCTGGCCCCTTCTTTTGCTACTGCTTCTTCCGGCGCTGGCGCTGGCGCTGTGCAAATTGGGGCGAGTGGCGCTGCTGCTGCTGCCGTGCACATGTGCAGGGCAGACCACGGGTCATCAGAACCTTCTGTTGCGTCGACCGGGGCTCCAAGGGCGGGGGAGATGAAGGTGTCGTCTGGGTCTCTAAACCTAACAGCTGCTGGAGTTTCGGCACCGTTTTCATAAAAAACTCGCTGCTGCTGCTGCTGCTGCTGCTGCTGGAGGGCGGCGGCGGCGACAATGTGGCAGGATGAATCTGCCGCAGCTGCCGCTCCTCCATTATCCCGATCGCCCAGGCCATATTCATCATCTGTTGCTCCTGGGGTTGGTGGCTCTGCTAATAACGGCGTTGGAGGTGGAGACAGGCGTGCGCTACCGTGCTGCTGCTGCTGGGGCCCGCCGGTAATGCAATTATACTTGACATCATCAAGAGCACCTGCTTCTTCTGCTGCTGCTGCTGCTGCCGCTGGACCCTCTCTCTCGCGCTGCTGGCCCGAATCCATATACCCCTGGGTTGTGCACGCACTCAGACCCTGAATCAAAACGATGCCGCCTAGCTAAATTCGGCTACGATAATAAAAATTCAAGTATAGAACACTTCTTGCCAATCCTAGATCTGAGGCATTTGTCCCATCCAATTCGCAAAAAGAAAAGTTATAATTACCATCCGTCAGAAACCCTTCTATTCCTGTGTGCTGGCGTTTCACCAACTTTTCAAAAGAGGAAGGACAGGAGCATCGCGTATGTAATTTGCAACAATTTCAATCGAAAACCAACAGCGTACTTTATGGATAGCGGTTGATGATGGGGGTGCTGAACATAATAATACTACGCAGTGGAATTACAGAGTTTACATATAAAGCCATCAGCAAAAGTGTGCGACTGCTAGGCTGAAACATGTAAAACAATTCCATCATGGGCACACCCAGTACCACCAAGAAAGAGAACCGCAAAGCAAAAAGGGACAAAGCCAGTGTCCGGGCATCATCAGGTATGCTTGCATTGATGCACACACGGCACCCTAAAAAACAAATGCACATACACACATACATACAAACACACACACATGCACACACACACACACGCATACACACACACACACACACACGCACACACGCACACACACACACACACACACACACACACACACACACACCCCCAGACACACACACACACACACACGCACACACGCACACACACACACACACACACACACACACACACACACACACGCACGCACGCACACACACACATGCACACACACGCGCACACACACACATGCTCACACACATACGCACTCACACACACATACTCACATACACACTCACACACATATGTACACACATACGCACACACTCACATACGCACTCACACACACATGTACACATACACGCATGCACACACACTTACACACAATCACACGCGAACGAGAGTGCACAGATATGCACACACATATACTCGCGCGCACAGACATACAAACGTACACATACGTACACGTACACTTTATGGACTTCATTTACACGCATGCACGCGCGGACAGACAAACATTTTAATGCAACATATGCATACAGGCCTTTCTGCTACCACTGTCCGCTATGTGGTCACTGCCGGGATGGTTGGCCTGCTGGCTGTTGTGCTGAGTGTGGTGCTTGCATCTAGCTCAGACCTCTCTAGCCCATCTAGAAAACGCTCGCTGTCGAGTTCAGAACATATCGGCAAAGGGGCAGAAGGCTGGGCCGGACACCTGGAGCGTGAAGTACAGAGGGAAAAAGAGGTGTTTATGTATGTTTGCGTACGTGTATGTTTGTGTGTGTTGTGTGTTGCGTGTCTGTTGTGTGTGCACAAGTAATTATGACAAAATTACCACAGAATGTTCTCAGTAGTAGTTGTGTACAAACTCACTCTTAGCTAATCCTAAAGCCACACAAAACACGCACACACACAGAAAAGCACAGACACACATCATACACATACTTCATGGTCTCTTTTTTTGCCCCTCTTCCCTCTCTTCAGGTAGTTGTAGGGGATGAGCGCTTCCACCCCTCATTTGGTGTGTTTCCACGGGGCTGCAAATGGAAGATGGTCACCAGTCCCAACTCCACACGCTACCAGTGGTGTGTGTGTGTCTGAATATGTGTGTGCGCGTGCGTGTATGTGTGTGTTGGATTGAGCGCTTCCACACCTCGTTAGGTGTACTTCCACGGGGCTGCAAATGGCAGCCAGCCCCAACTCCATGCGCAACCAGTGGTGCATGCGTCTGAATATGTGTGTTCGTGCGTGCGTGTGTGTCTGTGTGTCTGTGTGTTTGGGTTTCTGCTTGAGTGTAAACGCATTTTTTGGTAACTCCACGTTGCACATGCTTTCAGTGGCAAGCATACAAGGGTATCAAAGTACTGCCCACATGCACACATGCACATGCACCATATACACACACATACACACACAAACACGCACAAACACGCACATGCACGCGCAAAATTTGTTTGCGTAGGTGGGATGTGGTCGGCTCGCAGTGGGTGGAGGAAAGGCCCGAGGCCTGCACACCCACCGGTTTTGCACCCCATGAGGCCCCTCCTAGCTGGAATGCCTCAGCGTCACGCGGCACACAGGTCAGCATATTAGTATTATACATGTTTGCACACAGGTCAGCATATTAGTATCATACATATTTGCACACAGGTCAGCATTCTAGTATTATACATATTTGCACACAGGTCAGCATATCAGTAATACATATTTGCACACAGGTCAGCATTTTAGTATAACACATATCTGCACACAGGTCAGCATATCAGTAATACATATTTGCACACAGGTCAGCATTTTAGTATAACACTTATTTGCACACAGGTCAGCATATTAGTACCGTACTGCGCTTTTAGTATTGCGTGGCCTACTTTTTGCGAGGTGCCAAAATAATTAGAAGTAATTATTTTGCGAGCATTAAGCTTTTGCGAGGCCCCTGAAAAGTTGAGGAAATTTGCGAACTTTGCGAATTTGGGGATTTCTTGTGCTCTCCTCTCTGTATCTATTCAGTGCAGATAATCAGTGCTTGTTTACATCAAAGTCTGAGACGAGTTTTAAGGCTCCTAACTTCAGCCTGAGGAGTTACTCTTGCATTTCCTCCCCCCCCTACTCCTCCCCCTCGTCCTCCTCCGTGGTGGTCTCTGAAATCTCCAGGGTTTCAAGGCCCCTGCCCCTGCCCCTGCCCCTGCCCCTGAGACCCTGCAGGTGCATCCTAACCCACACTGCCTGCTTCTTCAGCTTCTGGGCTTCTGCTGCTGCTGCTTTTGCTGTGAAGTGCAGATGCAAGCGCACCTGATGCTCCCCCCCACTCCACCTGAGTTGCAGCTCTGCCCACACATGCCTCTCTCCTGGAGGGGCTTGCACCCCCAATGTGCAAGCACCTTGGGCCTCCCCACAGGCCTCTTAACTGGGGCAGGACGGGATGCAATGCTGGCTGCAATGGCTGCATCCCTGGCTGCTACTGCCTTGCTGCACAGGCCTGAGGCGGATGATGAGCTCCCGAGCGGGACCATCGTCCTCTGTGCGCTTCCGTTTGGTGCAACCTAGGTCAAATAGTGATGCTTGCCCCTTAGGACGATGGGGTTCCATTGGGGGGACACAGAAACTACCGCATTAAAAAGTCTAAGTATTGCGAGGTCTGAAAAAACTTTATATATTTTCGGCTTGATTTATTGCGAGGGGCCTCAATATTAATTTATTTACTCGCAAAACAACCAAGCGCAGTACGGTATTACACATATTTACACACTATAACAGTTGTAGGTACACAAAAACACGCAGTTCACAGTCAGCTGGCTGACGCAATCATACCCAGCAGTCTTACTTCCTTGGGTTAGGGCAGCATCACGCAGGGCCAGGCCACAGACTCGCGCTGTGAACTCATATGAACAGATGCCATTTTTTCCACTGACACACTCGTCATTTTGCTGAACTGTCCTTTCTTGCTCCTCTCAGATGACGTGCGACGGCTCCCACTGCATGTATACCAACCTGTACTTCAACAACGGCCGGTGGTACGCCCTATTGGATTCCCCCGAGCAGACTAGTGGATGGCGATTCAGCAGGAACCAGCAAGTGCACACTCTACATGTAAAGGATGCAAATGCCTTCACGGATTCGGTGAGTTGAAGTGAATGAGTGGTTGTGCAGCAAGGCTTGTGAGCTTTTACAGTAACAGTACCTAGATGTGCATACTCTGCAGTAAGCCTTGAGAGCTTGTACCGCAGCAGTACCTAAAAAGTGCATACTCTGCACGGAAAGGATGCACACGCCTTCACGAGCTGCGTGAATTGAAGTGGGTGTGTTTGTTTGGAGGATTCAAGCGGTTTGTGCCGCTGCTGGATGTAAGACGTGCACACTCTGCATGTTTGCCATTTGTAGGATTGGCCAGAACCATATATATACACAGTGTAAATACGGTATTTTTGGCTTGGAAATCACCAAATATACGGTGTATATATACCTATATATACAGTTCTGGCCAACCCTAGTCATTTGTCATGCACACGCCCTATCAGACTTGGTGGGCTAAGGTGGTTGTGTTTGGTTGGAGGTCACAAGCGGTTTGTGCTGCTGCAGAGTCTGGTACGTGCACACCCTGCACATTTGTCAAGCAAACACCTCGACGGACTCAGTAAGCTGGGTGCGTGCTTACCTAAGGGGATGCTTACACTTGGGCTACAGACAGCATGCTCTTTCAGTGGACGATGCGATTGCCTAAACGTTTTTGATGGGTGGAGGGTGGGTGTTGAAACAGAACGGATGAGGAGCAGTTTGCCTGACAAAGGTTTGAGCATCAGGTGAATGGAGGTGTGTGTGTCCTAACTTAGTCGTGCCAGGTGCATAGGCTTTGAGGGAGCAAGTGCGACCACGCAGCAGAACGCCCAATGTGGTGTAAGTTTTGCAACAATATGGATGAGGAATGTGGTGTAAATTTTGCAACAATATGGGTGAGGGAGGGCTGAAAGTTGGATGTCAGTCATAGCTTGCAGCTAGCCTGGTATGCAGGAAGCTACACAACGCATGCGTACTTAGCTGATGTGTGAAGTGCTGAGTGGTGCTTGGAGAAGTGCTCCGAGTGCTGCTCAGAAAACTGCTCTGAGTGATGCTTGGAAATGCAAAACCCTTATCCTGAGGCAGTCAAATCCTCAGTAGGACTGGAGCCAGTGTGTGGGTCTCAAATCCTTTGCATGCTCCAAAATTTTCATTGTACGTCTCTGCCTCTGCACACATGTAAAAGCCCATCTCTGATTGCACGTCACTGCTTCTGCACACGTGTTTAACTCCATCTCTCATTGCAAGTCTCTGCCTCTGCACACGTGTTAAACCCCAAACCTCATCACACGTCACTGCCTCTGCACACGTGTTAAACCCCATCCCTCATCACACGTCTCTGCTTCTGCACACGTGTTAAACTCCATCTCTCATTGCAAGTCTCTGCCTCTGCACACGTGTTAAACCCTACCCCTCATCACACGTCGCTGCCTCTGCACACAGGTCAAGCACCGCATTATATCTGGGGACACCATCTTGTTTGACTTCATCTTTTTTACCCACCCTACTGCCATAGGCCACTGGTGAGACTCCATTGATCTGTTCAGCCGCTAGTAAGCTTTAAAAAATAGTAAGTTTTGAAAGATCAGCTTGTCGCTCCTCGTCATCCACAACCATGATACAGAAATTGGCTGTGGTCCCCTGTTTCAGTGTGATTTGGGCGTGTTTCGTGGAGAGCTGTCTCCTAAGTTCAGCACCTGTACTCCAATTGAAGATCTTGAGCAATTCCTGCAAGGAGTGAGGAAGCTATCAGTTCACGTAACGATCAGGCTTAAGTTCCCTTGCAAAACCCACAAGCATTTGACGAAACGTAGCAAAGTGGCACCTGTAATTTAGGCACACGAGTGATTTTGAAACGTAGCACAGTGGCACCAGTGATTTAGGCACACCAGTGATTTTGAAACGTAGCACAGTGGCACCAGTGATTTAGGCACACCAGTGATTTTGAAGCGTAGCACAGTGGCACCATTGATTTAGGCACACCAGTGATTTTGAAATGTAGCACAGTGGCACCATTGATTTAGGCACACGAGTCAGTGAAGAAGGTGCACGCAAGGTCAACGACAGTGAAAAGCCGTTGTGGTATTGAGGCTTTAAATTTCTGTCCCTCTGTAAGACCCAGCTAGATTCAAAGCAACAAATACAGTGAAAAGTCATTTGGTATCGAAGATTCGGATGCCTGTCCCTTAGAAGACCCAGCTTAATTGAACACAACAGTGAAAAGTGATTGCAGTATTGAAGGTTCGGATTCCTGTCCCTTAATAAAAATTGCTGGAAAAATTGCTGAAAAGTTAAAACGGTGGCACTTTCGGTACTCTAGGTACATGAGCTTTGATTGTAGGGTTTGAATGTAGCCTTTAAGGTTAGCATTTTCCAGTTGCGTCACAGCCCTTTTTTACTTGGTTTGTTTTGAGGTTTACCTCGTTCTCATAGGTTCAGCAGCCATTCCAGGTTGAATGCCTTTGTAATCCAAACTAAACTAAACTAAGTCAGGGAGATTTGGTATCACTAGGGTTGGCCATAACCACATATATATACGGTGTGTATACGGTATTTTTTGCAGGGAAGTCACCGTATATACGGTTATACACGGTGTGTATATACGGTTCTGGCCAACCCTAGGTATCACGCACGCCTAAGCTGTTTTTCTATGTGCTCGATGAAGAAAGCAAGCATTCTGGTTTACATACACAGTCGACCCTTACTGCCATGTATGATAAGCGCTGATACTAGCAGGCAGGTACAGTTGCAATTTTCAATTTGGCGATTAAGTTCCGGTCATGTATGGTGCACATGGCCTATCTGATGAACTGTAGTGGCGCTCAAAACTGTTTGGCAAGTAAATTCCGAGCACGTGCGTGATTTTGCAGCTTTATTCAAGCAACCTCGTCTTGTTAAAGTAACCCCCATCCATGCATTTCAGGCATGCTGCTGGGAGGAACACCACAGCCGCCGTGAACATTGTATCACGTAGGGTTGGCTAGAACCGTGTATATACGCCGTATATGACCGTAAATTTATTGATTTCCCTGCCAAAAATATCATATACCGTAGGGACATGTACTCGTTCCGCACCCCTCAAAAAAAGAGTTATTTTTACCCTGTCCGCACCAATCCGCACCCCTCTCAATATATAATTTAGTGCTTGCCG
>Ga0307947_1000342_pt1 | contig 31690 bp, 20 predicted proteins | sample OrgLakmetagen232_FD_201840 | JGI IMG/M metagenome (GOLD analysis project Ga0307947, IMG submission 201840) | Saline water microbial communities from Organic Lake, Antarctica - #232 | ecosystem: Environmental > Aquatic > Non-marine Saline and Alkaline > Saline | place: Antarctica: Organic Lake...
CCAAATTAGGGTTTGGGCAGTCAAGGTGGGCTTTGACCCCCGTCAAGTTGCGCACACTGTGACTTACATGGATATAAGCACATCCTCGTGCAGCTTAAAATATCAGCTTTCATTTAAAGCCAGAATGTTGTCAGTTGGCTGAGTGGGCAGTAAATGGCTGGATTCAGAGTGCAAAAAGGGCACATATTTGGACATTTCCCCAGTCAGCCCCCTCTGGGGGGTTATAGTTTAAATGATATGCATCCTTTATTAGGTCACAGGTTACAGGTTACATATTAAGCCTTCAGTCAAAAGGTGCGAAGGCTAGGCTGCGTGTGGAAAGCACTGTAAAAACTGTGAGGAGTGTTTGGCGTGGACTGGTGTCGAGTGCGCGTGCCTCAGTGTTGTAATGGTGATGAACGCACGCACTCAATACAGTAATACGAGCACTACCATGTGCTGTGCACAGCAGGAGCCTCTCGCTCACGCTTCAGCACCTCTTTTGCCGTCCTGTGTCCCTACCACAAACTCTGCTCACTTTTAATCTTGCCATGTCACACACACACGCACACGCTCACGCACTTACACCCGATCACATACACATATTTACACCCATTCACACACACATACTCACACAAACACACGTAGCCTCTGCCTCCCTCATGCCGTTTCATTTGCATTCCTGTGACCAGCCTCTCCCTCTCTTGTTGCTATCCTCTCAGGACCATTACGTGAAGAAGAAGGGCAAGTGGCTGAAGCCCCTGTTTGAGTGGATCCAGGCGCACGGCAACGAGCCCATCATTCCTTTCTCTGGGGCCTACGAAAACGAGGTACGCCTGCCTGCGTGTGTATGTGTTTGTACATGTGCGTGCAGGTGAGTGTGAGTGCGAGCCCATCATTTTTTCCTCTGGTACCTATGAGGACGGATGTACCTGCTTTCGTTTGCGTTCGCGTGTGTGAGTGTGTGTGTGTGTTTTGAGGGAGCCCACCATTCCTTGCTATAGGGCCTACGATAAAAAGGCGTGTCTGCCTGCACGTGTGTATTTAAATGCGTGTGTGTGTAATTGTGTGTGTGTATGTGGTTTGCTTGTAGGGTCTATGAGGAAAGGTGTACCTTAAAACAGGGTGCATCTGCCTGCGTGTGTGTATGTGTTTGTGTGTGTGTGCATGTGTATGTGTGTGGTGTGCATGTGAGCTCATCACCCCTTCTCTGAGCTTTTAAAAGGAGCTTATAAAAAGAAGTGTACTTGCCTGCATGTTTAGCTAGAACAGAGGTTTCAATTCCCTGGTTTAGACATGATATGATCACAGTACGAACCCCTCTTTGTCTTCATAAACATTCCCTGGTTTAGACATGATATGATTACATTATTACTTTATTATTTCCTCTTCACTCTTGAGGGTTGCAAAGTGTCCCCCAAGTGTAACAAGCTGTAGGTGGCAGTGTATGCAGACTACGCAGGCAGTCCTCTACACTCTTAAGGGTTGCAAAGTGTCCCCTAAATGTAACAAGCTGGAGTATGGCGGTGTAAAATACGTGAAAGAAAAAGAAAACGACTACGCAGGCAGTGAAAACCACTCCCCACATTAATGAAGGGAAAGGAGCCGCCTTGGTACCAGGTACCGTAAAACTCCTCAATAAAAAGCGGAAATAATCAATGGGGATCAAGAGGGTGCTTAACGTGTGTAATTTAGCTCTGAACCTTTTAAGCGGTTTCAGCTGGTGGACGTGTCCAGCAATGAGCAAGAGAGGGGAAGGAGTGTTTCGTACTTTGTCTGACCCATCCTTAGCCTAATATTTAGGGTTGGCCAGAACCGTATATCTGCACCGTATATGACCGTATGTATGGTGATTTCCCTGCTGAAAATACCGTATGTACACCGTATATACCTCTAAATGTATGGTTCTGGCGCACCCTACTAATACTCGTACCCCAAACTCTGAATGGTTGCTTGTGGTGAACACGCCAGGCAATGAACAGTAGGGGGAAGGGTCGCACTCTGTGTAGATTTCATGTCATAGCACTCATGACACGGCTTATAAAAGCGTGCTCACCAAATCCTGACTCGCTGCAGTTGGTGGACCTGCCCAATGACGAGCAAGAAAAGGTGGAGAAGGAGCTGGGTGCACCCTCAGGCCTGCCAAAGATCATCTCTACAGGCTTCAAGGTGCGTGTGCCTTGGGTGGCTTGGGCGTGTGCCTTGGGCGTGTGCCTTGGGTGTGTGGCTTACGACTGCGGTTTGAGTGTGTTCACACTGGTTTTGCCCCCTCCCCCCCACACACACCCTTTACCTGCAGTTGCACCAACCAACTCATGTGGAAAAGTCTATGTAGAAAAGCAGCAAAGTTGCATAGGAGGGTCTGGGGTACCTGTTGGACGTACAACTAGGGCTGGCCAGAACCATAATACATACATGCGTATTAACGATGTTATCTGCTGGGAAATTGCATACATGCAGTTGTATGCAGTGTGTGTGTGTTTTTATGAGCATGCGTTCTGGCCAACCCTGCACATAACCCTTAACCCTAACCTTAATTACTTCTAGCACTCTGGTTAATAACGATTTCAATCGTCAGGAGGAACAAAATAATAACGATTTCAATCATCAGGAGGAACAAAATAATAACCATTTCAATCATCAGGAGGAACAAAATTAATAACCATTTCAATCATCAGGAGGTACAAAATTAATAACGATTTCAATCATCAGGAGGAACAAAAATGGATCAGTTTGTTTCCGACCGTCCTCGCATTGGGCTGTCGTTGTGCTCAGGCGTATCCTTGGCCATTTTGTGTGTGCATGTACGTTTTGCACTGACTGCAACGATTCCTTGAAGGTGTTTTAAGTGCGTGTGCATGACCGCAAGGCTTTCACGCCGCCTTTTCTTCTACGGTTGGGAGTGTGCCTGTGTATTGCCGCTTTCTTCTACGATTGAGAGTTTGCATGTGTATTGCATTGTTGTGTTGGCTGTAGTCTCAGATATATCTGTGGCTTGTGTGTGGTGTGTGTGCGTGCGCGCTCTGCCAGACCAGCTTGTGCCTCAATCAAGTCTCTTGGGTAAGGGTGTATTTAAAATGTAACCCATATTCCTACTCATCTCACCCATGAGTGGCTGACGTGCTTTAGCTCTGCAGCGCGCTCAGCAGACAAAGGAAAAAGGGTACCAACCTTGAACCACGCTCAACCTTACCCACCTCCCAAGTTTACAAATTGTCTTGCAAACCAACCTAGTCCCTGAAGGGCTCCATTAATCCTGACTTTTCCTGCCCCTCTTGCCCCCTGCGGCCCCCTTTTTTTGCAGACCATCCACCCCATCCGCCCCACACTTAGTCACCGTTACCTGCACATTGTAAGCTAAATTCTTTCCACCCCACCCTCACCTTGCAGACCATCCACCTCATCTACTTCTTCACTGCTGGAGAGGATGAAGTCAAGTGCTGGCAGGCGAGTGTGTTTGCAGGCTGTTGTTATATTTGCGCCTTTCGTTTTTTATATTTATTAGAATTATGGATTATGGTTTTGCTTTTTGGTGGAGCTCTGGCGTTTGTGAGCTTAAGTCTAAAGTTTTTCTGTAAACACCTAGTCTTTTATTATTATGCGCGCACACATACGCACACACACACATGCTTTTATCACAACACACACTACATTACACACACACCACACACACACGCCACACACTGTCCACACGTGCATGTCATTCATTAACTGCAGATTCGAAAAGGAACCAAAGCACCTCAAGCTGCTGGCGTGATTCACGGCGACTTTGAGCGAGGCTTCATCTGTGCGGAGGTCATGACGTGGGTGTTGGTGTGGAGTTTGTATGCATGGCGTGCGCGTGCGTGTGCGTGCATACGTGCGTGTGTGTAAGTGTGTGTGTGTATTATGAGCGAGGGACTTTGTGTTAAAAGTGAGCCTGTAGGAAAGGGGGGTCCTGCTTTGCGTGTGCAAATATCCCCTAGAGTTGCTTCAACTGGCACGTAAAGCAACGCCTCACTTAATTTGCACCTTATCCTGTGGTCTGTTTTTCTGACCTAGGTGCTTAACGCTGGCAGTGGCTGTAATCCATCTGACTTCTCCACAACCTGAACCACCAATACTTGTCCTGTGTGCCCCTCTTTTCAAACAACTGCTGACACCTCGTCGTCAGCCCGACCTCGGACGCTAGCACACAAACGCTTTGACCTCTGCCTTAGCAATTTTGTGCACCGATCCTCGCTACCTGAAGTAGTTTGGCGTGTCAATGCTTTAGGCCGATACTGGACTGGTAAACATACTCAGAGCTAAGCTTCGTCTTTGTACCCTTGTATTTGCAGGTTCTCGGACCTGAAGGAGCTCGGCACTGAATCTGCTGTCAAGGCCGCCGGCAAGTGCAGGCAGCAAGGCAAAGAATACGTGGTGCAAGACGGTACGTGTGTCAGTTGCGCAAAAACTTGTGTTCTGTTGAGCAGTTGCCTAATCTGCCGGCAAGTGCATTGCAGATGATACTATTGCAGGTGGCAGCGGTTAATGCCAGTCAAAACTCATTTTGAAAAGTGCTTCACAGCAGATCGGTTCAGCGTACCTAATTGTATCTGTGCTAGTTTTCAACGGGGATGAGGAAAAGGGAGGAGGTGTAAGGATCGTCCTTTTAACGCCGGAGCTCCTAATCGTTTTGCTGTTCGATGTCTGCCTGGCCTGTAAGCGTGATGCATGTTAATTGAGCAGTGCCTGTACCTTAATACACGCGTTATTGTTTCCTGATCCACTCTTTCCCACTGCTCTTGGTTTTCATACTTCTAACCAAACGACGCCATTCTCTCTGCTCTACACGTTTTCAGGTGACATCATTTACTTCAAGTTCAACGTGACAAGTTCAAAGAAGTGAGGGGAGAGATGGAGATGGAAGGAAAGATGCTTGGAAACTTTGTTGATTTTTGAACCGCAAGTTCATTTCCAAGCTTTGCCTTGCTTTTTACTGTGATTCTAGCCTCTGTATCACAAACGTATTAAGACCCACAGCTTCTTCTTAAGTGGTGGCAGAAGCCGTTATGCAGGCTGTCTAGAACGCAAGTGAGGCAAGGGGAGCGACATGAGTCCAAAATAACACATTAGGTAAGGTAAGGTTACATCGATATATATGCCTCTGGTGGGCATCTGAGCGGAAGCTTGGAAAAAAGCCTGTAACCAAACCAAAAAAACGCTAGAAAATTTAAGGGAACAGGGCTAGGCACTTAGCTACAAAAGAGGCAACACCAAAAATATCAGGTTGGTTCATTAAAAAACACATTAAGTGACAGGCATAGTACAAGCTTGTAATTGCTCGCTAAACCTTAGGTGTGAAAGACTAGAGCCTGCTCATAAATAAGTAGGGTTAGTCAGATCCGTGTTCGTATAATTATACGTATTACACGGTACGGTATATACGCCGTATTTCCAGCCTCCCCCCCCGTATCTGAATTCCGTATTTCCGTATATACGTATTTATACGGCGTATATACGGCAATATACGGCGTATTTCCGTCTTGCCGTATTTTTTTGGGCAATTCTAAGCTACAACCGTTTAGTTGGCTGGAGCCAGTGATTGTCAAAGAAGTTACAGATGGGGTGGAGGGGCTGGTATGCAAGCTGAAGTGCATGAAGGGGAGGGGGGTTGTGGAAAGCTGCTGGGAATAGTGAACCCTTTAAGGTCAGCAAAGGAGCATGCCGCCACAGAGCGAGGGTGCAGGGGGCATACGTATATATAGTATTTGAAAACCTGACATACGGATCTGGCCAACCCTATAAATAAGGTAAGATACATGGCTATATATGCCTCTGGGGAGCATCTGAGCGGAAGCTTGGAAAAAGCCTGGAACCAGATTAGAAAAGGCACTAGAATAGATTAAGGGAAAAGGGCTAGGCACTCAGCCACAAAAGAGGCCACACCATTAATATCTGGTTGGTTCGAAAAAGTCCTCAAACGAGTTGGGCCATCTTCATTTTGAAGTGGGAAGACCAGCTGGCGGTGCTGTGTGCGAAGGCTAACAAGATGTTTGTGCGGACAGTCCAGAAAAATGTGTTCCTCATCCTGAACAGAGTGCCAGGCACATACGTCGCAGGTCCTGAGCTCATAAGGCCTTCTATTCCTGTTATAACGCATTCTTCGGACCAGAAAGTTATGGCCAGAAAGGCGAAGGTAAGAAAGTGCACGGCTGAGAATGTTGGAGATATCCAAGCGAAGTAGATGGGTAACACAGGCTTGTGATTTCTTCTTCTGTCATCCCATCAGCCAGGAGCAATCGCCAAAGGTACACCAAAATGTGTGTGATAAGTCCTCATAATTCTGCTGGAATGGTGATCATCATGTGGTGTCAAATTGTCAAGCTCTCTTCAGCTCCCGATGATATGTTCGCGCAAAGTGAGCTCAAACTGTTTTAGATGGATAGATTCGCGAGATTGTATGGCATTCAGAAATTGCTGAGATGCAGGGAAATCTTGGATTGCGTGCAGAACCTGATAAGTCCAGTATCACTTCTATTTGGAATAAGGTCAGCCTGCACAACTTTATCAAGAAGAGGATTGTTTGAAGAGAGTAAACTGTTCCAGAATCGTATGATGCATCTGAACCAATAGAAAAAATTGGGCATCTGACCTGTTTCGCGGAGTACGCAGTGAGTATCAGTACTTTTCTTGACACCCAGGAGACTAGAAAGACTAGAGCCTGCTCATTAATAACAATCGGTTCATGTAGAAAAAATATAGTGTTGTTGCTCTCGTGCGTTAAAGTAGAAACGTCCTGTGCTCTTGCCTCTGAGAATAAGGACTCATATCTCCTGCGAAGAGACACTGTATGGGGTTGTGTGCAGTGGAAAATAGCATGCTGTTCATCCTGGACAGCATCATCAGCACAAATCACAGGCAGGGAAGGACCTGGGGTTCCATGTTGCGGTCTCAAAGCGAAGGGTGTGGATACCCAGTCTGAAACGGGCAACACTGCAAATGACATCTCGTGGGAGGTCAAGGAACATGTATTTGGGAAGGCTGTAGGGAGAATGAGTAGCCAGAGCCTTTTTTGGGGGCAGTGCACACTATCTGGTGTTATGGGTGAGAATTTTGCTGTTGTGCACTCGTGGGCAGCCATCAGAATAGGGTGTCCAAATCTCCAAGTGTCTTTCTCTGAGGTCCACAACAAAACAACTGATCTGATTGACCTCATGAGGTCAATGGGTTCACAGTTCCGCAGCTTTTATTTGAACATGTACTTTTTACTGGACCAATCATGGCTGAGAATATGGGTAGACCAGAAGTCGTCAGACCTGGAGCTCAGTCGCATGTCCGCATGTAAAACTTGTTTGGCAGTAGTGCTGTTGCATTGGGTCAAAGAATTGTAAAGAGCATTGTGGCACGAAATCAGTTGAACTGTATGGGCTCAAGGCCACACTCTTGCATAACGCACCAAGAAGGAGAAGTGTCCCTGACCCCAAGGATTCTGTTTAACACTGTCAGCAGCCACTTCTGAACTGGGTTGTCCATCTCTTTGCCCTGTTGTAGGAAAGGAGTTGACCATATCTGGCTCGCGTAAATGCTAGCAGGAATTGCATAGGTTTTAAGGAGCCAGATGTATGTGAGCATGAAGCCTGTTGGCAAAGACATTATCTTGTAAAAACTTTTTGGCGCTGAAAGTGCCAACCGTGAAGGGTCTCAGCGCCGCATCAGCCGCAGTGGTGATTGAAATTTTTGCCACACACCATGCCCAGGTATTTAAATGTGTTAGTGTAGGATAGTTGCGTGCCGTCATAACAAAGAGGAGGCAGGCGGTTGGCAGACCTGGAGTTGAAACACATCACCTCAGGAATTTGTGTCACAAGAAAAGGACTTCAGTCATGGAGTATGACTGCTCGCTTGACAATCTCTTTAAGCTATAAGGTAAGGTAAGGTAATATCTTCAAGAAAAGAACAGAAAAAGAATGCAGCTAGTGTAAGCACCATCGACATGGACTAGGAAAGGATGTTGTTTTATGTTATGCACCACCCAATGGATGCAGAGACACACAACATCTCACCTGGAGAACAGGAGAGGAAAGGCTTTTCAGTGGGGATCAGGTGGTTGGGAGGCAGAGGCCTGCACACCACCAGGAGTATTGATCAGATATTTTGGGGGGTTGTGTTCAATGTCTCGTCTCGTATGTATGACTTTTGTTGCGGATCTAATTGCATGTGTAGGCTTGGTTCTTTCATGAGTGCTGTGACAAGTAACTCTGAGGCTTGGAGTGGGTTCTTTGAGTGGCTGCTGTAAATGGTGCCTGTTGCTCCTAGCAGGCAGGATGGTGTGAAGGGTTTTGCGGTATCCGAGTAAGCGAGGCATTGGCAGCTTATGTTGTTCTCATCCCTTTTCTGCTTGTTGGGTAGGCCTAGGGGTAGTGTCTACACAGTAATTAATTTCGATGATATGTATATCGCGTTTGTTTTGGGTGTATGTCTCTTGGTTTCATAGCCAAGGGTATGGATTGGAAGCGCCATCTACTAGGTTATAACGGGCAACTCTTCTTGCATTGTTGGCAGACCTAGTTTGGTACGTGTTTGTTGGGATTCTTTTGGGGCGTGGCATTAACAATGATTGCATCTGGCTTGCTATATTTCTGCCGCTGTTGTGCATTGAGATTGGAAGGTAAAAGCTAGGTTAAAATCAGTCCTATCTGTGTCTCTTGTGATGGGCGTATAATGCCTTGTTGTACCATTATTTCACGACTGCCAGGTCTTCGTCACCCAGGTCTTCCAGGGCATGCAACGTGGCGTGCGTGAGATAACTTGCACCACCATGTGGCCCACCTATTTTCATCTTGACCCTGGGGAAGACATGACTGCTCACCGACGTGCTTCCATCAGCCATTTCCACTCGCATACTGCCGCTAACCTTGAGTACAGGCTTCATACGCAGCTTCCGTGCCAATCTTGCACTTATAAAACTCTGCGTAGCCCCACTATCAACCAAAGCTGCGGTTGCTGTGCTTCTCATCTCGCAGCATACATACAGCAAGTGACCGCCTCTGCACACCTTAGAGATCATGCTGTTCTGAGTTACGAAGTTAAGCAAGCTCACCAGCAACAACATGATTGGCCACCTCCAAGCATACAGGACGTTGCCTGCCTTGTTGCACATGGCCCACACTCGCTCAGGTGGCCACTGAAATTTTACCTCTGGGGGCTCCTCAAAACTCGCGCGTGCTTTACAAACCTGCGGCTTTTCAGCTGCCCTGGGTAAATCCCACATTGCGACCATCGGGTAGGCCTACTTAGCCGAACTGCTATACCGCTTCTTCCCCTTACTATATGGCCCAGTAAAAAGCGAGAGCCAATTGGCCAGCATTTCACCACCTTCATGCCTTCCAGCTTATGCCACCAACATTTCTTGGTCCACTGAGGCAACATATGAACAGCCCACTAGTGGCAGGGACCTCTGAAAAGAAAAGAAAAAGAAGTTGTTTTCTGCACAAGTGCGTAAGGAGTGCTTTTTAGGCTCTTAAATCGAACTGCTACCTCACACTTTTGTTGCTTGCTCAAAGCAGTGGACCTCCGCACACACAAAATCAATGGCGTACACCTAGGTGTATTTGCCATGCTTGCCCTTAGAAAAACTACGCAGGGGTGATAACACCTCAAGCATGGATTACGGAACCGGAGACGGAGCGGATTCTACCAGGCGGATTCGAACCCGCGACCTTGAAGAGTCTGGCCTGACCACGGGCCACTAGGCTTTCAGGGCTACCCACGATTGCCCTTACTGATGTTATTGTCACCTCTTACGGCTGTTGATTACTGAAGTCTGTGGAATTTGTGTTTCTTTGTGGAAGCATAGCTTACAGAGGCACCGGGCTTCAATCTGGCCAAAGAGCATGAACGCTTCTCACCTCAACTTGCTCCCGCTGCTTGAGCAGCAAATAAGGCTTTCAGTACTAACTATCATTTGTGGCTGAGCAGCCGTTTGGCCACATTTTCTGCCTCTGCAGGTCAAACTCTTTATTCACCAGGGCTGTTAGTCAATTTAGAGCAACAGTTTTTTTTACTTTCTTACCCTTTCCCATTTACCCTTTCCAGTTCGGTACCGGTCATTATGTGCGGCATTATGTGCTACCATTTTGCTTTGCGAGTTTATGCAGCAGACCGTGTATGTATGCCCAGTATCGTGATGGGGCTGTGTTGTGACTTGCACCAGCTTGGAAAATGAAGAAGAGGGAGCTGTGCCGCCTAGCAATACTGGTGATAAGCTTTTTACCATTGAACAGGGGCGTTTTATTGATGTCTTGACCAGACGCACTTGGCTTATACTTACATTAATGAGTTGACCGTGCGCGTTGTACTAGAGCTGATTGCTATAAAGGCAAGGTAAGGCTACATTGCTATATTTGCCTCAGGGGGGCATCTAAGCAGAAGCTAGGGAAAAGCCTGTAAACAACAAAAATAAAGGGGCTAGGTACCAGAGGGGGCTGACTGAGCCAAAAAAAAGGGTCTTTTTAAAATGTGAATTGAGCACGTGCGCCCTAAGTTGCTATGTTTAAGCTTAGAACCCAGAGGTAGCCCTTGCTCTGAATTTTTTTTTGCACCTAAGCTTGAATATAGCAACTTAGGGTGCACGTGTCTGATTTTCTGCGGCGTGGACCCCACTTTTCACCACAAAATCTTCACAGCAGATCACCCACTCCACCAAATGGCATACTTTCGTGTAGTATAGAGTTGTTGTTGTAATAAACGAATATGATTGCAAAAAAAATCAAGTGAAAAGATGATGTGCGTGGTGATGTGGCTCAACATGTGCTGTTTTCCCATAGAAAGGCACCAAATTAGGGTTTGGGCAGTCAAGTTGAGCTTTGACCCCCGTCAATTTGCGCACACTGTGACTTACATGGATATAAGCACATCCTTGTGCAGCTTACAATATCAGCTTTCATTTAAAGCCAGGATGGTGTCAGTTGGCTGAGTGGGCAGTGAATGGCTGGATTCAGAGTGCAAAAAGGGCACATATTTGGACATTTCCTCAGTCAGCCCCCTCTGGCTAGGTACTCAGCCACAAAAGTGGCAACACTAGACACATCTGATTGGTGTGTAACCGCAAGGCGACCGAGATCCTAATGTCCCGTCTGCGAGGTTCAAGAGACCTGTAAATCAACTTGCGGAAATCGCCTGCTGCGTGTAGGACCGAATGCAACGTCATGATGCATACTTGCCCAGGTGCCCCCTTCCCTTCGTCATGCTGTCATGCTGTAAATGGATTGTGAACAGGGGGTGTGATATGAAGCATGCTTGCAACACCAAATCAACAGGTTTTTGAAGGCAGGACAAGTAAATCGAAGACTACTTGTTTTAAAATGACCTGAAAATAAAACAGTGCTCTTAGGATTCAACCGCAAGCCCCTGCACCTAAACCAATCGATTTGTGGTAACGCCCATTCATAACTATTTTTGTTTTCTTCTTCATATTCTTTCGTGTAATAAATCGTCTGTGACCAAATTCAACTGACGCCGGATGACGGGCCTTCGCTCCCCTCGCCCCACTCAACTGATCAACCTCTCAACTTTTAAGTGAGTGAGTCCATTGGCAGGGCACCACTCAGCACCGTGTCGTTAGCATCTCAAATGCCTGTCATGCTGCTTGAGATCCTGCACACCACGCACGCTCCAGCAATACGCACGCTCGCTCTGCCAACCCTTGCCTGCTCTCCCAGGCCTCCCAATGAACTGAAAGTAAACGTGGACAGCATTCGCGAGTCCGGAAAGGAATGGAAGGTGGGACAAAGTCGCTGCTGTCTTTTCGACTTCTCTGTATTTGCATTTATGAGAGGCAGTAAGTTGCCAAGTGAAAACTGACGACTGTCTTTCAATGCTGCACCATTTGCATTACAATACAGGAGTACTCAGAGGATCTTGAGAAGTTCATGATGAAAATTTTTGTCAAGTCTGGAATTTCTGCAACGGTGCGTGCAGTTGTGCTCCAACAGCCTGAACACAGCAAAGAACATTAATTTATTCAAACCAACCTCTTCAGCACGCAGGAGACGTATCTGCCAGCGAGCATCCATCCCGACCACACCAAGGTGCTTTTTTGATGAGTTTCTATTGTGGGGGAGATGACACACTCAAGGGGGGATGGTAGGATTAATGTTGGCTTTGCTACCACACTGTACACTCGCACTCCATAAGTACACACATTCACCTATTAGCCCCAACGCATAACCACGCCTTCTGCACCAGGACCTGTTCAAGGGACAGTGAAACAGCAACGATAGTCAGCCAGGAAATTCCTACTCCTCCCTGAAACACGATGATCTGCATTGCACAGGTGGCCGACAACAGTTTGTCAGCCGGCGAAGCGGAGGCGCGACTCGTCATGCTTGGGGCAGGTGCGTTGTGGTTACAGGTTCTCTGCAAGCGTATCTAGGGTACGTAGGTTGTCTAGAACTCGTTTGAAAGTCTTCATTTGCTTATCTGTTGAGAGCCTAGTCCTGCCTACTGCCTTGGTAACAACATGGCCTTTCTGTTTAGACATCCTTGTTTCATGTCGCAGTGTAAATTATAATGTTCTGCTTCTCTCTCTCTCTGTCTCTCTCTCTCTCTCTCTCTCTCTCTCTCTCTCTCTCTCTCTCTCTCTCTCTCTCTGTCTCTCTCTCTCTCTCTCTCTCTCTCTCTCTCTCTCTCTCTCTCTCTCTCTCTCTCTCTCTCTCTCTCTCTCTCTCTCTCTCTCTCTCTCTCTCTCTCTCTCTCTCCCCTTTAATTTCGTCTGTCTTGGCTTGGAACACGCCAGAAATATAATATAACACGCCTCTTCCACAGCACGCGTTGTTTCAACACGTCCTCTGTCTGTAATTATCGCAGTGGGCGACCTGCTGAAGAAGAGCGGCATTCGCGCTGACCAAGTCGACATCCTCGTGACTTGCACTTCCATTTACTGGTGTGTGATACCTGTTCTTGTATTCTGTTAATTGTTAAAGGCTGGTGCTCTTTGATGGATTGACACATGTTCTTGCTGCAGCTTATCCAATCTAACTAAATGCCTGCATTTCATGCTTGCGCCATTAAAAAGATGTATGGAAACGTGACTCTACACTGAACGTGTGGATAGGTTTGAGGGCATTATTCAGCATTCAATCGCCTCTCTTCAAACTCACACGCGTACACACGCACGCACTGACACATGCACACAAATATTTTGCAGCCCAACCCCCAGCGCGTCTTCCATGATCGTTAACCATTTTGGCATGCGCCAAGACATCCAGAGCTATTCCTTGGGGGGCATGGGCTGTGGCACCGGTGTCATTGGGGTCAAGCTGGTGGATGATTTGCTCAAGGTGTGATGAGTGATCTGAGTGAGCAGCCGTCAAGCGGAAATGATCGCATAAACTGTTAATTGTTAATTGTAATTCCGCTCAACAGGCTCTGCCTGTGTACTTACAATTGCCCTTCACCAGCCAACCCCCAGACCCCTTTAGGATTGCAAAGCGTGGGGTTGTCAACTACTCGTGCCTTGTTTTTGCTTCAACCATGCAAGCCTAAATGCCTGAATGTCAAAGTTTGGGTATAAGCTTCTAGCCCTCCTGTGACTACGGAAGGCTGACAGCCTTGTCAGTGTAATTTTTGTAAGTGGCTCCCTTTTTTCATTGACATGACACAACATCCCAGGGCCTTGAAATGGTGGTGAATCCTTTCACTGGCCAACCGCCTTGGATTGGTTAGTGGTGAAGTTGCAGCACGGCAAAGCTTGATGCTGTTCAAAGTATGCGCAAGCTAGTAAGGTTCAGACGTTTACAGTGATGCTAAGACAGAAGTATGGGTTCCTCTCGACACAACATAAAACCTCATGCATGCTCCTTTTCACAAAGGCGCGCCCAAACAGCATCGCCCTGTTTGTGCCTGCGGAGATCACCAGCTTCTGTTTCTATAATGGAGAGGAGCCCAACCGCATGATCAGCAACGTCATTTTCCGGTGAGACTGTAACGAGGATGGCGGCAAGGAGAGTTAAGCACCGGGAAATAACATACGCATCAGAAGGGGGGGTGCAACTCTTTGCTGAACATGGCAGCACATTGACTTAGACTGTGAACAGTTCCTTTTATCTTTCTTTATGATATATGATGAGAAGTGCTGCTTCCATGCTTCCATGCTTCCATGCTTCCATGCTTCCATGCTTCCATGCTTCCATGCTTCCATGCTTCCCTGGGTAACAAGTTGGTACTAACGAGGAAACAAAAAAACTGCTGAACACTTCAGTCACAGCATCATGATGTTTTGTGCTTACAGAATGGGCGGCGCTGCCATCATGATGAGCAATCGTGCTGACCTTGCGGGCCGTGCGCGCTACCAGCTGGAACACTCCACACGAGTGCACACCGCCTCTGATGATGGGGCCTATGCGTGCATGAGCTGGGGACCAGACAAGGTGTGTGTGTGCGTGAGTGTGCGTGTGTGTGTGTGTTCGTGTTTTAAATACAGAATGGCTTGTTTGCATGGGACATCTACAACCTTCCAATAGTATCTCATTTTAGCTAGGTGAGCTTGGGATGAGGCAAGATGCTTTTGCAAAGTAAGGCCAGGCATCGTTGCACAATTTTAATTCTAACCCATTTGTCTGTCGAGCACTTTAGGTCGTGCACTGCTGTATCTTGCATTTCCTTTGCTAAGCACTGCGGTGGATGTTGTGTCTTGCCCTGCCCAAATCCGACTGCATATGAAGGTGAATCATCTAAACCGTTTGTTCTTGCACAGGATGGTATCAATGGCGTGTATCTTGGAAGGGACGTTGTCAATCATGCCGGGGCTGCACTCACCCTGTGCCTTCGCAAGGTCAGTGCATGTATATTACGCGTGTCAAATCTCAGATATGAAGTCTGGAAAGACGGACCAAGCTGTGATATCTGAATATATATCCCCGTTGGTGCTACGCTATTTTTTTGCACACTTTCCTTGCGTAATCTATAGTGATCTATAATGGCTGAGCATAGCAATAATGACTGACTTGCATATCATGTACATCCATGACTTTGAGGTCAAGTGGGTCTAGCCTCAGTGATATCTAATCCTTTTTATGACCGGACTTGACGCACTGTGCCACAAATCAGAGGATAGGCACACTCCCTTTAATGAAATTCGGGAAGATGTTCAGTTGCAATCATTTCCGTAAAATGTCAGTTTTGTGGTAGACGTACGTAAGAGCTGAGAAAAATGACAATATAAGATTCTGACCTTGATCAGTTGGTTTGCATGCCTTGGCAAATAATCAAACAGTGCACCAGATCAAGTTGTTACGCAAGCCCGCGGCCGTCTAAAAGCAGCTTTTGTAGTTGGTCTAACGCATCCCACCCCTATTACCTTTATTACTCAGATCACTCCCCGCATCATGACGTGGAGCCAGTACGCGGAGGCAGGCTACGTGGCAGCCAAGAGCTACCTGTTAACGCATCCCACCCCTATTACCTTTTTTACTCAGATCACTCCCTGCATCATGACGTGGAGCCAGTACGCGGAGGCAGGCTACGTGGCAGCCAAGAGCTACCTGTCGTCCTGGCTGTACCCCAAGTCCAGGAGTGAGAAGCCTGAGAAGGCTGGAGAGGAAGGAGCAGCAACTCCAGAAGGGCTGGCTGCCTACAAACCAGACTTCACGCGCTGTGTGGACCACTTTGCTATCCATGCAGGCACGTTTTGTTTTTGCTGGGGGTCAGCACAGGCTTTTTCCGTTCTGCAGTTGTGATCCGCAAGGCACCGTGTCTGATGTTGTGGCTTGTGGAGGGTGACCCCAACGCTACACATGTTGTGGCTTGTGGCGGTGGTGACCCCAACGCTACACATGATGTGGTGGTGACCCCAATGCTACACATTTGTGTCATTTAGGTTGAAAGAAAAGGGAAGAGAAATGCACGGCTTGTGGGGAGACACAAGGCACCAGCAGTAATGTCTCACTTAAAAATACATATAGTTTCAACATCCTTCCCTTTCAGCAGTTTCCCGCTGCACCTCACACAGGTGGTTTTGCGGTTCTCAAGGGTGTGCAGAAAGGCATGGAGCTGCCTGCTGTGCACATGCTCCCCTCCTTTGCGGCGCTGAGGGACTACGGAAACACTAGCTGCTCTACCACCTGGGTGGGTTGCGGCATAAACAAACAAACATCAGACCTGGCCTAGAACGAGGAACCTAGTTCATCCCAGGGTCGAGGGTTGCGTTCAATTGGTTTTTGCTTTTCTACAGTTTACCTAGTATTACCACTACCCAGGGTCTCTGCTAGATCTCTAGGCAAATGAATGCTGCCCTGCCTATTAAATGGAGTGGTTTTTAATTAGTCATCAAGGCGTATTTAATGATCACACCAAATCACAAGCTTATATCACCATAACTTTGAACTGCACAACACACTCTCAGTACATCCTCACACACACCCTTCTGTGCATAATCTCATGAAACACACTCACCCTTATCACACTCACCCTCAGTACATCCTCTCATACCTGGAAAGTATGGGCATGGTGCGCAAGGGAGAGCGTGTGCTCCAAGTTGGCATGGGCGGTGGCATGAAGGTAAAACGATCGTATCGTGTGAGCAATGCTTGTTTGAGCCACTCTTGTTGTGCTAGCTGTTATAATTCAGTTCTTAATTCACAAGCTCAGGTGGAGACGCAGCCTGCTGCTGTGAAATACAAAATTTACAGGCTGAAGAGATTAAAGGGGAAGATCTAAGCATCTCTTACAGGTGCCATTCGTGCAAATACAATAATCTTTTGCGTTCAAGGTAGGTTAGGCAGGATCTATTTTTTGCATTTCAATTGCTTCACCTAAGCGCACCATGGTCGCTTTAAATTTGTGTGCAGGTGGGCATAAATAGCTGGCGCGCTCTGAGAGACACTGCGCAGCCGCACGATGCATGGGCACACCTGAAAGGCAGGCCCCTCCAAGGTCAGGGTCCCAATGATTGTTGTAAGATCCAATTCCGTCTCTGACATTGTTCCAGCCATTTCCGGGTTCTGTAAATACGGTTTTGATTTTCAAGCAGCCCAATTTGGGGGGGGAATTAAATTAGGGGGAATCAAAGCTCTGGGCGTTTGTCCACCATAAAATTATGAGCAGAGTCCACTCCAGTAAAGGCTCCTCACCTATGGCATGCAGAGGACGAGCTGCAAAGCTCTGGGTATTTCTGCCATACGGCATAACCAAAGTCCCTGTTTGTCTCATTTCTCACATGCAGAGGACGAGCTGCCAAGAGGCATTGAGGCTGTTACTGGAACGTATGCCCCAAATACGTCCGCAAATTCACCGGCACCAGCACCAGAAGCAGCAGGAGCTAAACAAGGCGGCGTTTCCAAAGGCTCCACCCTTGCAGGTGATGAATGATGGACGAGCAGATTGTGGAACCTTCATATGGATGGAAGCAGGAGCGAAACAAGATCATCAGGCTTTTATCAAGCTCAGCATACTACCTTGTGTTACACAGTGGTTGTGCCCTGTTGTCGCTTGCTGCCTATCATCCTTTTACCACTGCGGGCCATGCAGAATGTGCTCACCTGCAAATTATGAGCAATTTAATCGAAACACACACACACACACACACACCGCAGACGGCGGCGTTGAGTATGACGAGCATGGCCACCCAATTGAGCACCATGCTATATAATGTGTTCTTAGTGGCTGCCTGAGCTGTTATGCATGGTGAAGAGGTAGAGGCGAGCTATTTGTTTCATTGTTTGAATGTAAAACTGTCAGACACATGCAATATATAGCAAATTGTTCTGTTATTTGCATGGTGTGCATTATTTGTTGCCCACTGTTTTTGCCTGCAACTTGCTGTTGAACATTATTGCTTGGTATTAATTGGTTTACCGCTTAGTATCAAATGGTTTGCCTAAAATCATCTTGGCATTAGATATTATAGCGAAATGCTGTATCTCCTTGGTACACACGTTTTCATTTGTATGCTGTTAATAGGTGCTCAGCGCGCACGCTTTGATCATATATTTGTTTTATGTTATATGGCCTGAGAGGAAGCTGAAAACGCATAGTGCTCTGTGAACAAGACAGCAGAGCAGGAGAGACAGAGGTAGTGTTTGTTGTTAACATTATTGATCATACGGTATGTTAGGTTGTTTTGGCCTATTTTTATGGTTAGGGTTTACATACTCCCCATTGTAACCATTGCCCTAATTTTCTAATGGATTTTCTAATGACCATGCATGAAACAGGGTACATTGTGTAACAACACATTCGTCTTTCACTGCAATGACCTTAACACATCACTAATAACACTACACTAGTAATATGAGCTGTGCGCAAAATTAAAAAAATAGACTCGGCGAGAGTGAATATCAACAGCCAAGCCAAAAGCAAAACATTACAAAAATAAAAACCTAGTTGACCCAGCTTGCTGTTCTACAGCCTACCAAAAACACACCCAGGAACAAAAGAGGCGTTAACTCTGCATCAAAGAGGGCTGCCCCTAGATATACATGGGATGCAGACAGACGGAGGTACTCCTGCAACCCTCCTCCTCCTCCTCCTCCTCTTCCTCTTCCTCAACGTACTTTGCCCCTTCCTCCTCTGCCACAGTCTCTTCCCCCTCCTCCCATTCTGCCTGCACCTCTCTGCATCGCACAATGCGCCACTTGCGGACCTCAGTCCGCAGCGGCCTTGCCTGCGGCTCATGCGGAGGGCGTGAGCCTAGAATTGCATTCACATGCTCAGTCACGCACGAACGCACGTGCGCGTTTAAAAGCACAAGTGCGTGTGCAAACATGCGTGCAAAACATAATAAGCTTGAAATGTTATAACACCTTCATAAATGAGCTGTGCGACACAAAGGACAGTACAAGAAAAGAACCAACCAAGCCTGACACCTACAGCAACGTGGTCAAGGTGGTGGGGACGTGGGGCGTGTGCATGGCTGTACCATAAAAACTGCTGCTAGTGTTGTATTGCTGTATGGCGTGTGCGCCTGGTGCAAGCACTCCAAGTATTTATGCTTTATATTAATACATATCAATGTGGTGCTGAGGCATGCATGGGCGATTGCTGCTGAGTATTGGCTGCGCCTATAATTGCCACCAACATTGCAAGCCCAATGCAGCACACTCACAATGACGAGATGCAAGCTTGCACTTACGAAATCGGTAGGCAGGACGATTGCACCACAGCTTGTTCCTGGCACAGTCCTGTCCAAGCTCCCCCCTTGCCCCCACAGTAGTGTAGGCAGTCCGCCTCAAAGCAAATGTAGCCATGTATGTATGATAGATGCCCAGGGCAACTATAATACATACATGTCTGGGATAATGCAAAGCAGCAATAAGAACCTTGCCAGCTGCTGATCGCACAAAAGCAGCTAGTAAAAGCTGGGAGAAGACAGAGACAGATGGGGATGAGTTAAAGACGAAAGCAGACGCCCTAGTCTCTTTTCACAGCTCCGTTGCTTGCTCTGTCAACAGTTCTTGCTCAACAGACGGAACAGTTCACGCTCATGCAACAAACGGATCTTAGAAGTGACACCTTTTCCATCATTATGCTGACATCTTTTCTAGATGAACCTAATTCAATTCAGGAAACTAAGAAAGTAGAAAGCCAACACGCCCCCTGCGTTTTTGAAAAGGTCTAAATGCGGGTGTTGGTGAAATATAAAAGGCAGACGCACTCAGTAACACCACACCAAAAGTTGCCTGACAGCCCCTTTCACACTCCTGATTCTTCACATCCAAGGCCCACCTTCACATCCAAGGCCCACCTTCACATCCAAGGCCCACCTTCACATCCAAGGCCCACCTTCACATCCAAGGCCCACCTTCACATCCAAGGCCCACCTTCACATCCAAGGCCCACCTTCACAGCAAGTTGTCACCGCCATGCACAGCATTTCTCATCCGTAAGAGTGATCTATTTGTTGTGACAAATAATCACTCTTGCGAAATGTTGGAATTATGAATGGGCGAAGAACATTTGCCTAGTATCATACAGCAGATCTATGACTTCTCCTCTGACTCTGAGTAGTTTAAAATGCATCTGAACGGCATGCTTGTGTCGTAAGCAAGACGGCAGGTTTGATGCCATTTCTGCTGCACCAGGCAGCACCTTCCTTACTATTTCTCTTGTTTCTTGTACGTTGTGGGTCCACTGGTGTCATACAGGTTCAACTAGAGTCACTTTCTGATTTCATCATGCCACTGTGGAATGAAAGGGGAAAAAAACGCAGGCAGTGAAAAACCACTCCCAAAAAAGAGTGGCGCTGCGCTTGGGGAACCCTAGGTCGTGTGCAAGTCATCATCAGCAAGTCTTGTGTGAAAAGGCATGGCAGGTGTATACAGACTTCTACAGCTACCGTACCTTGCTGCACTCACCCCGGTACCCAAATTTCAGGAATATTAAAGGTAACCCCGGACCCTGTAAATAAATATTTTAGCCTTCCCTGCACCAACCCTGGTGGGCATTTAGCCCAGCCCATGCCTGTACAAGTGTGTGTGTATATGCGTGTTCAGCCACCCACCAAATTTTGCTTTCGCCAAACCCCGGAAACCCCGGAGCCTTTGGATAAATATATATTTTACAATACCGTTCTTATCACGCCGGAGGGCAAAAACCGTTACTTACTTGGGGTGAGTACGGTAAGGTGGTACGGTATAAAAAACCTTATGGGTGATGCAAGATATCTGTTGGAACTTCCTGAAACCTTCATGTACAGAGACAGAAATCCCATGTATGAGGTAATGCTAGAGCACGTAAGTGACACTTATGTGAATCTAAATATTTAAATCAAGCGCGCTGTTGAAAGTACTGATTAAGAATCTGAAAGCCAGTAACCCTCCAGATATTACGTGGTAACTCTTACCTGAAAGTGGTACGGGAAAGTCCTGAAGTGTTAATAACATTGACTGGAGTCAACAGAGCAATCAGTTCTTGCAGCAGCATCCTCCTATATTTCTAGCTGTAGAAGCGGGCAGCACGCTTCCTGTACCTCGTAAGACCAAAACCCCCCAGAAGTTTCTTCTTATAATACTTGGTGAAGGGGACTCCCTTTGACCAATGTATGTGTACTATTGTTCCATAATTGATGTAGGGATTAAATATTGCACTGCCTACATAGTCTTTTCGTTCCACAAAGAAATACAGGTAGCAGCAATTACGAAATCTAAAGGCCAACAAGAGGCACCATCACATGTATATGCGTGCTTGTGTTTGTGCGTGCGTGGGTGTATGTGTGTGTGTGCGCATGTGTGCTTGTCCTCGTGTGTGTGTGTGTGGTTAGGTGCTCCAGTTCGTTGACACCTTGGTTACGCAACCAAGGTGTCAATGAACTGGAGTCCACCCCCCCTACTGGAGTCCACCACCCTATATGTACTGGGGTGCCAGCTGATAAGGGCAGGGGGGCCAAGGAGGTATTGACCGTGGATCTCAGCGCGCACCTTGTATTTGGTTATATATATATGATATCAGACATATTACCAACTACAAAGTGCGCTGTTGCACATAATGATTACGGGCGCACACGATTTGTGTAGCATGTGTGTGTGTGTGTGTGTGTATGTGTGTGTGTATGTGTGTGTGTGTGTGTGCGCGTGCGCGCGCGCGTGTGTGTGTGTGTGTGCGCTGTCTCATCTCATCAAGTTTGCTGCAATTTCTGTTCTAGTTGCATTGCGAGAAGCAGGAAAAAGAGAAAGAGTTAGAGTCAGGCTTAATAAAATGCATGCTTCTAACACGCCGTGCTCAACTGTCTGGACCTGCTCATGCAAGCACACTTGTTTGCACATCAAAAATTGCCTTGATACTTGTGCATCTTATTATTATTGTTTGGCGCGTACCCAGAGATGGAGCCTGAGGTAGAGATGGAGCCCACAAAGCTGTTGCCTGTCTTAGTGCTCGTTGTTATCCGAGAACGAGACAGGCAACAGCTTTGTTAACAAATAACAAGGCCGTGCCACCTCCAAGCAAGCCGTAGCCTTGCATAGTATCGGGAGGGAGGCCATGAGGCCATCAACCAGAACACTCGGCAACAACTCACTGCCCTGCAAAGACATTGACATATAAATGTTGGTTACGGCTAAGCTTTATACTTGTTGTGTATAACATAAACTCACTTCCTTATTTTCCATAACCTCGTCCTGGTCCTGGGTTGCATGGCTGTTAAATGTTGATCAGCGTTTAGTTTTTTGGCAAGTGATGGAGCCCTCAATCACCACCATGCTACCTCCTCACCTCCTCCACCTCCATTGGCTCAGCCTCGGGTACAGCACAAGGAGCAGCAGAAGCCGCACCACCAGCGAGCTCCTCCTGCAAACGGAAATCAGTATTAGCGCATCAATCAACAAACTGACTAGCTAGTCAGGTAATGATGGATGCTATAGCACGATAAGTGCATTGCAGCAGCAAAGTAAATAACGTCACGATATGGCTGTTCTGATTATGGTGCAGGGCAGGGATTTATTTGCGTCTGATCTACATGCTGCAGGGCAGGGAGGTAGCTACGTCGACTAAAAATTCAGATCTCTGCGTGGATAACATCTGCCCCCCACACATCAATCACCACATGCCTTCCTCACCACCTCCACGAAGATGGCTTTCACAAAGGGGTGCACCGCGAGCACCCTTTCGTGAAAGCCATCTTCGTCCACCAAAACAGAAAGCACTGTCCAGTTGGGAACGCTTGAGTGTGAGGTGTTGAGTGCCTTACTTGCTACAAAAGCAAAAGGGGAGGCAGGATGTCATCACGACTAACTTTGTTCTGAGTGCACATGTCATTTCCTCCACGTGTGCCGTGATAATGCTGGATGATTGCTGAACTTTGCATGATTGAGACCACAGCAAATTAGAATTAAGATGATTTGGCCACGATCTGGCCACGTTGGCCACGTTATGGCATTTAGTACTTTGTAGTTATGCGTGTTTTAACACACATGTTGCTACAAAACTCAACGCACAAGGAATGGTGCTCAAAGCCCTTGACTAATGCAATGTTGAACTAAACTCGCTCATGTGACCTACCCTTCTGAGTTGGCGCATAGGCACCCATCATGCCCAATGCTGCCTAAGCCGGTGCCATTTAACATTTCAAGCAGCTGAGTCAGCTGCTTGAAATGTTAGATGGAGCGTGGTGTAGGAAGGTAGTGGACAAGAAGAAGCGCCTCCCAGTTTTGGCGCACTAATCTTCTGCTGTGAGACAGCAGCATTGTTTGACCGAAAAGTTTCCTTGTTGGCAAACCATGGACGTTCTTGGCATGATGCATCTTTTGTAGCTCACCCTGACGTTAAGCTTTACGGTGCGGCAGGTTGAGAGGGCTGCATCAGAGGAGGAGATGAAAACCAGATCACCGAGCCTGCTGATGAATCAAGTCCAATTCTTACGATACCTCATCAGCAGGCTCTCTGATCACGCACCCTCCCCTCGAGAGGGAGGGTGATCAAATAGCGAAGGCTAAGCCACGATGATGCTTCCTCCCGCTGGTAGTGGCGCTAGCGCTGGCGCTGGTGTTGTGGCTTCTGGAGCTGCTGTTGTGGCTGCTGAAGCTGCTGTTGTGGCTACTGGAGCTGCTGTTGTGGCTGCTGCTGGCAATGCTGCTGGACTGAACTGTTGTGCTGTTCGCTTGCCGGCTGTGCTGTTCGCCCCTTATTATAACGGTTTTTCTTTGTGAAATCTGCTCTGACACGTTGACGTGCTGATGTGTTAACGTGACATGTGATCAGGGCAGATTCATAGCCCTGTACGTACGCCAAGGAATGCATAACGTCACCATGTCCAATGTGATCCGATCAGGCCTCCATGAGTTCCACCAAGCTTTTTGTGCAGTACAGCATGCAGGATTCCATGAACTCCACCTCTTTTGTGTAGTACGGCATGTGTGTGCCATCCTCCACCCACAGCACATGGTGTTTGAAATACGACGTTAGCTAAGCCTCCTGCCGCCACTTGGCTATTGTACGCTCTACACTGGTAGTATTAGTAAGCACTTTTCTTAGGAAGCCATCTACTTAATTAATTGATGCTGGGTCATATTTGAACCCTATGTCTATTTCTCCATACCTGTGTGGTAGAAATAGATAAAGGGACAGTCTTGTCGTAAACGGGCGTTTGACACCAGACCTAGCTTATGGTATGATAGTTTTTATTATTTTTTGTTTGTATTTCAACCATTGGGCTTGGTGAGGAAGGCACACGGAAATCTGTATTTGCAATGACGGATCCTTTCTAAAATTACAATGGAGGATAAAATGAGTAGCGTTTGAAAATTGAAGCTTTGAACAACTAAACTATACCAGCCTTGCCAACTGTACAATGCCAGTTTATTTCTAAAACTGGTGGATCTAGGAACGCCCAAGTGCAACTTTGCCAACTTTGCCAACTGGGCAGTCTACAGTTGCAACTGGCAAATGGCAGTTGGCCAACTGGCAACTGTGAGGCGGTCTTCACTTCCCCCTCGGCCACAAAAGCTGCCAACTTTACCAACTTTGCCAACTGTCAAAGTACAAAGTCGCAACTGGCAACTGGCAGTTGGCCACCTGTGGCAACTGTGAGGCGGTCCTCACTTCCCCCTCAGCCACAAAAACTGCCAACTTTACCAACTCTGCCAACTTTGCCAACTTTGCTAACTGTAAAAGTACAAAGTTGCATCTGGCAACTGGCAGATGGCCAACTGGCAACTGTGAGGCGGTCCTCATTTCCCCCTCGGCCACAAAAACTGCCAACTTTACCAACTTTGCCAACTGTGAAAGTACAAAGTTGCAGCTGGCAACTGGCAGTTGGCCAACCGGCAACTGGTGAGGCTTTCTATTAGGGTAGGCGTAGGGCAGGGTAGGCAGGGTAGGGATTAGGGGTTATTAGGGTAGGGTAGGAAGGGATTAAGGATTAGGGATTAGGGATTAGGGATTAGGGATTAGGGTTAGGGATTAGGGTTAGGGTTTAGGATTAGGGTTTCCAGTTGCCAGTTGCAACTGTAGACTTCACAGTTGGTAAAGTTGGCAAAGTTGGCAGTTTCTGAGTCCCGGGGAGGGAGACGAGGAGGTAGCACAATTGCCAGTTGGTCAACTGCCAGTTGCCAGTTGCAACTGTAAACTTCACAGTTGGCAAAGTTGACAGTTTTTGAGTCCCGGGGAGGGAGACGAGGAGGTAGCACAGGTGCCAGTTGGTCAAGTGCCAGTTGCCAGTTGCAACTGTAGACTTCACAGTTGGCAAAGTTGGCAAAGTTGGCAGTTTTTGAGTCCCGGGGAGGGAGACGAGGAGGTAGCACAGTTGCCAGTTGATCAACTGCCAGTTTCCAGTTGCAGCTGTAGACTTCACAGTTGGCAAAGTTGGCAGTTTTTGAGTCCTGGGGAGGGAGACGAGGAGGTAGCACAGGTGCCAGTTGATCAACTGCCAGTTGCCAGTTGCAACTGTAGACTTCACAGTTGGCAAAGTTGGCAAAGTTGGCAGTTTTAGTCCCGGGGAGGGAGGGGTGCCAGCTGCCAGTTGCAACTGCCAGTTTATACCCTTGGTGTACACACCAACTGGAAAAGCCCCAGTTTCAAAACTGGAGCTCCTTCTACACGGCAACTGGGCTAGAAACTGTATTTTTTAATGCCAACTCTACAGTTGAGTATGCTAGGCAGCGTCATTTTCTCAGGAAGGAGCACTTCGGTAGGCCAGCACCTAACAGCCCCGGTACTTACCACTGAAACGACTCGTGGTCACCACTGGGGCTCAACCTTAATTCTCAGCTGAGGTGCTGACCAAGGATAGTCCTGTGCGAGCGCCCATTCCGCAGGCCGTCCAAAATTCTTCTGACACTTTCCGTGAAGAGTAATGCGCCAACAACCAAGAGTGAACAACCAAGAGTGAACAACCAAATGTGAACAACCAAGAGTGAATGACGCACATTTGCCCATGATGTGCCTGCCACTCACATTTTCAATGGCCACAACCAAGGGTCGACAATGTAATCAATGGTGCTTTGCAAATAACTAACAGGCCATAATGGTAGTGTTTTTATCTTCATCATGATCAAGGGAAGGAGATCTTAGATGCCAGAACCTGACAGCCTCACTGCCGAGTTATAGCCACTCAATGAGGATCAGAGGGGATGTGTGCAGAAGCTACAAACGCACCCGGCTATAATCATTGTTGTGTATCTTTTAGGTGGTGACTTCGGAAGCAAGGCACACTCGATAGCCTGCTCGCTAAACTTGGTATTCAGTGTTTTTGCTGTGTAAAGTCCAGGTTTTAATCTGAGAGGTTTGACAAAATGCTGTATATGGTAAATCAGCGGCATGTACAATTCATGCGATTTTAAGCTGGTACCATGATTTATCGTGACATAATAAAGCAATGGTGCCCATTTCTTTGATCAACGCTTAAAGTGTCATCTGTTCGTCCTTTCAGGTAGGTCATTGTGAATTCTTGTTCTCTTGCCTGATCTAATTCTTGGTATAAGGTTGTATTAAAGACATGAAAAATAGTACTAATGTCTGGGCGAGAGGAGGCTTTTGTGTCCTTTGCTCCTAGTTTTGGTAGCAGCTATGATGCGATTCGACGAAGAATGCGTGCGCACTGCCAGGCCTGCGCACGCGTAAGTGGGTGGATGAGGGGGGAGCGGGGTGATTTTACTTTTTATCCTACTTTTGATCCATCCCTCACCACTTGCTAGATCATTGCTTCCTACGTGTCTGCGCACGAAGACTGAGCTTGCTCGTGCAGGCTTGCCGGCTAAGTCAGTTGCGGTCTGAAAGGGAATAGGAAGAAAGCAATAACAATACTCAGGAAAGTGGAAGCATAGATGTTGTCTGTTGTCTTGTGTCCTGCATCGCCCAAATTGCCCAATGGATACAGATCCAAACAACATCACACCAGGAGAATGAAACACGTAGAAGGCTTTTTAATTGGGATCAGGTGGTTGAAAGGCAAGGCCTGCACCAGTGTGAATTTTGTTGCGGATCTGAAAGCGTAGAAGCTTGGTTTTATCATGAGTGTTTTGACATCTAGATAGGTAATTCAAGGCTAAGGGCGGATATTGCTTTTGTAGGTATTGTAAAATCTGTCTGTCTGCAGATAGCATTGTAGGTTGCCTATTGCTCGTTGGACACTAGGAGAAGAGAACACACTTATTCAAGATTATGTTACCTAGTCACTAGGTAGACACTAAGCAGCAATAAGAACCATGCCAGCTGCTGATCGCACAAAAGCATCTAGTGAACGCTGGGAGCAGACAGAGAGAGATGGGCATGAGCTAAAGACGAAAGCAACGTTTGGTTTCGTCTCGGTAAACCATCATTTCACTGATCCGTCAGAATCAAGAAAACAATTGTGCATATTAATATATCGCCCAAACTGCTTAAACGCAAACACATATGTTACAATCACGGGTCGTTCCGAACCTGGGGCCAGGCTTGAGAAGTAAGCCCACATGTTCAAGACTGCCATTAAGAAGACATAGATGCTGTACAGTACTTGCAAGCCAAAAGGTAATGTTGAACAGCCCTGCTGGACGCGTGCACGTGCTTGCACTGAATATGCATGCGTCTGCACACAGGCAGCCGCACTCCTGGATGAAGCCAAGAGCAAGTATGTAGCTGGGGACAGAATGACAGCGATGAGATTGTACGAGAAGACGCTAGAGCAGGCGCGTGTAAAATGCAAGTTTCACACACACACACACACACACACACACACACACACACACACACACACACACACACACACACACACACACACACACACACACACACTCACACACACACACACACACACACACACACACACGCACACACACAAACACACACGCACGCACACACACACACACACACACACACACACAAGCTCACACAAGCTCACACACACACGTGCGCACACATACACACACTCACGTACTCACACACACATACATGCATTTACGCGTACACACAAATACACGTGATGTTACGTTTTGCCTGGTGATTGCACTCGCGTGTTTTTCATATGCAACATACACTCGCTCTTGGTCCAGGATTCTTTGGAAGCCAGCCAAAGGCAGTCCGCGATGTGGGGCCAGTTAGCTGTGCACGCCTCTTTTGGGGATGTGGAACTTGCTCAAATGGCTTTACGAGGTACGTGTGTGTGTATATGTTGCCCAATTTTTTTTAATTTGACGCCTTCCTATGTTAAATGTACATAGCATACCATTGCACACCCGTGTGTGTGTGTGTGTGTGTGTGTGTTGTTGCCCAGTGTTCTTTGGCACTGGCGCCTCCTTTCGTTTCATTGCACATAGGAAAGATCAATGAAAGTTCCATGTGTCATGTAATTACCGGTACTTTAAATGGTAGCGAAACTCCTGTACCAAAAACTGTGGCACATCAGTACCAACAAGATTGCTGCTTTAACCAACCTGCACAGCTAGTCGTCGGTCTTTTACATTATGAGAGGGGCGGCTTCCAATTGGCAAAGTCCCAAAAAATGCTCAGGGTCAGAAAATGCCGAATCGGTTTTTGAGCAATGGGTGGCTAGCCTTGTTTACGAGGCTCCTGGTGCAAACATTTACAAGCAGGGATCTGGTAGAGGCTGCGTGCAAGATTTGTGTTCAAGGTGGTCTCTTTGTGCACTTTGTGACATAATCATCAAAGGTCGCCCTTGTGAAGCTCCATGTCAGTTGTGCAACTAAATGTGTAGGGTTGGCCAGAACCGTATATATACACCGTATATGATAGTATATTTGATGATTTCCGTGCCTAAAGTACTGTATGTACACCATATATTTATGGTTCTGGCCAACCCTAGAAATGTGTCTCCCTGTTTACTTTTTACGTTTCCTTTTTGTACATAGTGCTAAAAAAAGTGCCACCCCGTTTCGCTCAATTGACGTGCATACAAAACACACACTGTTACCTCTCCACACCCCGCCAGATGCTGTGCAAGCAGGACTGGATTTTGAGGCTGCGCAGAAAGACACCGCCAACTTTGTAGAAATCAACTCCTCTCCTCAGGCACGTGTATGCTACATCAAAACAAAGCATGGGACGTTGTTTTGTTAAGTCCAGGCTCTGTGTGTAAGGAAGTCCAGGCTTTGTGTGTGAGGAAGTCCAGACTTTGTGTGCGAGAAGATGCAAGCTTTGTGTGTGAGGAAATCCAGGCTTTGTGTGTGAGGAGATGCAAGCTTTATGTGTGAGGAAGTTCAGGCTTTGTGTGTGAGGAAATCCAGGCTTTGTGTGTGAGAAGATGCAAGCTTTTGTGTGTGAGGAAGTCCAGGCTCTGTGTGTGAGGAAGTCCAGGCTCTGTGTGTGAGGAAGATGCAAGCTTTGTGTGTGAGGAAGTCCAGGCTTTATGTGTGAGATGATGCAAGCTTTGTGTGTGAGGAAGTCCAGGCTCTGTGTGTGAGGAAGTCCAGGCTCTGTGTGTGGGGAGGTCTAGGCTCTGTGTGTGAGAAGGCGCAGGCTATGTGTGTGAGTAAGTTCAGGCGTTGTGTGTGAGATCACACCACTTGTAGAAATTTCCGTTGTGGGGAGTGGTTCTCACTGCCGACGAATGGTCTCCTTGTGCACTCGTGCACTCGTTTTTTGTTGAGGAATACTAGTTTTGACACACCCACACAGGGTTTTAAGCTACTTGCGTCGGTTATGACACACACACATTCACACACATACAAACACGCACGCACGCACACACACACACGCACACACACGCACACACACGCTCACACATACATACACACACAAATACAGACACGCACGTGTTTAATGGTGCCTGCTTGCGGATTTTCAGCTGCACAACTTAATATCATTGCACAACTTTGTGTCATTGCGCAACTTTGTGTCATTGCGCAACTTTGTGTCATTGCACAACTTTGTGTCATTGCGCAACTTTGCACAAGTCAATGATTTGTGGTGCATCCATCTGGGGAGCCTAGCGCACCACTGGCTGGATTTCTTTGATTCCTGAGATGCTTTGGATGAGATTTGCAAATTAGAGAGAAACAGAGCCTCTGCTTGGGACTATATTTAGACCTCTCACTTGCTCATGCATTGCTATCGTATCCTGTACGTTTTTGTTTTTTTCATGTGTGGCCATGTCCCAAGGATGCTGTGGGCGCCAACGCACTACATTTAAGCACTACATTTAAGCACTACATTTAACCACTACATTTAACCACTACATTTAACCACTACATTTAACCACTACATTTAGCTACGTGCAATTTGGTGCTGCAGCAAAGTGACGGAGCTACTAGGGCTGTCCCTTGCAGCTTTGAGGGGGGTGAAAACTAGGGCTGTCCCTTGCGTCTTTGAGGGGGGAAAAACTAGGGCTGTCCCTTGCAGCTTTGAGGGGGGAAAAACTAGGGCTGTCCCTTGCAGCTTTGAGGGGGGAAACACTAGGGCTGTCCCTTGCGTCTTTGAGGGGGGGGAATCTGCCAGGGCTGTCCCTCATAGTATCTTTGGGGGATACATTATGCCAAGGCTGTCCCTCGCACTTTTTTCAGGGGAAAACATGCCAGGGCTGTCCATCATAGTTTCTTTCAGGGGACAGGTGCGCCAGGGCTGCCTCTTGTAGCTCTAAAGGGAAAACATGCGCGAGGAGCGTCCCGCACAGACATGAGGCTTACGTGTTATTTTATGTGTCATTTTGTCAATCCGTCTCTTCATTTGACTAACTACAAACTGGTCCACTTAGGCCGTTGATGAGAGGGTGCTTGCATGCTTGGCTTGCCGCACAGACGTGCAGATCAGAATAAAGCTGTGGGCATCCTTTTCGAATGCAAGTGCGCAAGTGCTGAGTCTCAGCTGGCATCACCCTAAGGTGTTTGTTCCTTCTTCACTCTTATCTCACCGAACGCACGTGCAGATCATAATCCAGCTAGGCCGCTTCAACAAGCAAGTGCTACGTATGATCTCAGATCGAGCCGATGAGAGGGCCAACATTGAAGCAGCCGCAGCGGCTGCAGCACGGAGGTCTGGAGGAAGGAGTAGTTCAAAGGTGTGAGGACAGACAAAATAGGAGTTATCTGGAGGGAGGAGTAGTTCAAAGGTATGAGGACAGACAAAACAGGAAGTTATCTGGAGGGAGGAGTAATTCAAAGGTGTGAGGACAGGCAAAATAGGAAGTTCTGTGCAGTGGCAGTGAGGTTCTTCTCGTCGACCAAGTGAGAGGCGCCACTTTATCACTGGGTTCCGTGCACCTTGTCGACACTCAAGCTTGCAAGCATGAACAGTGGGAACTCCAAAACCAGTTTCTGAAACTGCCAGGCAGTAGCGACTCCTGAGGTCGTAGGCATTTTCATGTATCAGTACGAACGAAATCGAAGCTGAAAGCAGATCTCACACGCGGTTGAGAAAACAAGCAGGCAAGCTTGCTTGTTGCCATCAATTGTGTTTGAAAAAGCTGCTGGGATCTCTCCTGTTGAAGGAGCTGGGTGGAATGTAGTTGGGGCAATACGTGCACTCAGCTTTCTTCCAGCACGTGGTGCCTTCCATGTAGCCTGCATGGATTTCTCCTCACGATGTATCTCAGTTATTACACGTCTGTATATCTTTCCACGTGGAGCAAAGCCTACATGGATTGCTCCCACAATGTAACTCAGTTATGCTCTTGAAAACTGCAGGTGTCAAGTGACATGGACCTGACTGATTTACTTGGGCCAATGGATAAATCAAAGGAAAGCATAGATGCCTCCCCGGCAGGTGAGATATGTCTTTTGACTTAGTTGCAGTCTTACTGAGAGTTGGGACCTGGGCGTTGCTCTGGTGCGTGTATGTGTGTGTGTGTGTGTGTGAGAGAGAGAGAGAGAGAGAGAGAGAGAGAGAGAGA
>Ga0307947_1000343_pt1 | contig 31664 bp, 30 predicted proteins | sample OrgLakmetagen232_FD_201840 | JGI IMG/M metagenome (GOLD analysis project Ga0307947, IMG submission 201840) | Saline water microbial communities from Organic Lake, Antarctica - #232 | ecosystem: Environmental > Aquatic > Non-marine Saline and Alkaline > Saline | place: Antarctica: Organic Lake...
GTGTGTGTGTGTGTGTGTGTGTGTGTGTGTGTGTGTGTGTGTGTGTGTGTGTGTGTGTGTGTGTGTGTGTGTGTGTGCGCGCGCGTGTGTGTGTGCGTGTGTGTGTGTGTGTTTTGTGTGTGTGTGTGTGTGTGTGTGTGTGTGTGTGAGGGTGTCTGTGAGTGTGTGAGTGTGTGTGAGTGTGTGTGTGTGTGAGTGTGTGCGTGTATGTATGTGTATGTATGTGTATGTATGTGTGTGCGTGCGTGTGTGTGTGTGTGTGTGTGTTGCGCTTGTGTGTTTGTCTATATGCATTTGTGTGCAACTGTACTGTACGCGCATGCTACATTGAGCATGGCAATTTTGCACGTAAGCGGGCAAATTGGGGCGCGTGCCTCTTTGATTCAGCACTGACAGCTGAGACAGCGCCAACTACAAATTTGGACTCACCATTTCATCGGAGACGTCGTTCACATATGTCATACCCTCCAGGGATCCAGTGCCATCATGCACTGTATAGGTGATGCAAACGGATGAGGACTCCTGCCTGATGATCCTGCCCACCAGTGTCATCTGCAATGTGAATGCGCGCATGTTACAAAGTGAGTAGCTAGCAGCCATGCTCAGCACAAGTGGAAAGGCAAGCAAGCACGCACATAAAACGGAAAACTCACCAGCTGCAGCTCAATGCCGTCCACCGTGTGCACATCGGCATTGCTGTCCGCGTTGTCCCGGATGAGCTGCCTAATTGTGACGTTGCGTACGGTCTCCGTCTTGTTGCTGTGCCTCTGCGCGCGCGCGTCGTCGGAAATACGGTTGAGACGGGAGAAGTCAGGCAACGACAGATGGCTATTCTTTGTCCTCCCAATTTTTGGTCAGCAGTCAAGGCCCGCACAAATCAGCAGCAGCCCTCTCACCTTTGGCCCTGTGTCACCACCACCATCCTGCTGCCCTTGACTGTGTGCATGCGTGCGGAGGGGGGAGACAAGGTCTTGCACAGATGTGCTGAGGGAAAAGTTCAACAGCCCGACCTCTGGCAAACGCAGGTCAGCACAGTTAGCTTCCTCTGCTCCTACCTGAGACCCACGAAGTTGTCCCCTGCAAATTGGGATGCCCCACCCATGAACCCGCCACCGCTAAAAGCCATTTCAAATTAAAAATAGATATAATATTAAAACCTACAAGTTTTGAAGTTGAGTTTTGAAACCTACCCGAATCCATAAAGCAGGGAAAAGAAAATAGATACTGGGGAAATTATGTTCCCCGATTGCCTTTGACAGCTGGTCTGATCAAGTTCAAAAAGCGGTACCACGTTTCGACGCACAACTACGATAATTAAGTATGAAAAGGTCCTAGTTCAAAGCCGCTGGACTCAAGGCTGCGGAATTCCATGCGCAAGCTTGCTTGCACTTTCGTTTCACGGGTTGAAACAAACCGGCGACACCTTAATCGACAACATCAAAATAATAAGGGCCAGGAACAGTTCTTAGCGAGATACAAAACAAAAGTCGACAGGAGGCCTTATTACAAATTTGGGCACAGTCCCCACGTTTGGTAGTGAAAAAGTCCGCAAACTGTTCGATGTTAGTCCACCCAAAGGACTGCACCGTTTCGTACAATGAGCACAACGTTGGACGCGTTTTGAAGGCAGGTTTTTAACGCACTAATTTTCAGACTGTCCTTTTGAGAAACGGGGCAGCCTAGACTTGTTTGAGTAGAAGAGAGGCAATATTGCAGGTTTCCAGACCGTTTGAGGACGCCTTACCCTGATTTAAATCCATATAATTAATTCAGTATAGTTCAAAACACAGGATGCTTGATTCCGGGGTCCCCTAGATACGCGCACTGGCAGGAGGTCCAGGTTGCCTCGCACTTCTCAACTGCCAACCAACATTTCACCCAAATGGACAGCCTCTTTTCAGGCAATGAGCACACTGTTGGACGCATATTGAAGCTAGCTTTCTAACGCACTAATTTCTAGACAGTCCTTTTGAGAAATGGGGCAGCTAGACTTGTTTGAGTGGAAGGGGTGGTCTTAGAGGTACTGGTTGCGGTATCCTTTCCACGCAAATGCGTCTACCAGCCTCATTTCTCAAAAGAACAATCTGAAAATTAATGCGTTAGAAAGCTAGCTTCAATACGCATCCAACAATGTGCTCATTGTACGAAATGGTGCAGTCCTTTGGGTGGACGAACATCGAACAGTTTCAGACTTACTTTTTGCCCAGGGGGTTTATTAAGCGTGGGGACTGTGGGCTGCTGCCTTTGTCCCCTGCAGGGCCTTTCCTCTCCTTGCCTCCTAAACACCTAAATTGGCAAAAAGATACTATTCAACGCACAACACATAACACTGTATGTGGGGCCGTCTGTTTTGCTGTAGCATCTGCTATTCCTGTTATGGCAGTTAATTTCAGAGGGGGAAAAGGACCCAGCAGGAAAGCCAACCAACTGCTCGACTATCTAATACATACCACTCCCCATCAGGCAGCTGACCGTGTGCATCATGTTGGTCATGGACGTACCAAAAAGATGGCAATACCTAGCTGGATAGGACTTTGGCGGAGCACACAAAACGACAACATTTTCTGGCCTAAACCCATTTCTTTACCTGAAGGAAGCCCAACAGTCCACCCAACCCACCTGGACGCACCTCACAGACGGAGACGTCCGTTGCGCCTCAGCGTGTTGTGCATAGCGACGCTAGAAACCGCCACATGTGTGCTTCCACTTCCTCATAAATCCATTAAATAATTAATCTCTATGATTGTCCCACACGTTGACCGGCAACTGACTGGCAACTGAAAAGGGAAAATTAGACACGACAATTTACAAAGCTAAGTAAGGAATTACATCCATTTAGAGTTAAGCAGTGAATGCCTGAAACAACGAAGAAGATGGATCGGCCAGAATATGGTGGTGGGAAGCGCCGAGCCGGCGACAACAAAAACAAGGACAAAGCCGATGAAGACGACACGCCAGTGGGTAGTAGTTGGTCTGGGTCTCCTTTTTTGTGCCCCCCACGTCTGTCCATTCAACAGAACAGATCAGGCTTGCCTGCCCTTCCTTTCACTTCTTCGCGCACCATCGTTCGTATGGAGCACGCGAGAGGACACATGCACATGCTCACAAACGAACTTGTTCACACTCGCACCGCTCCACACGAGCAGTCAGTTGATCCTGGGGAGTGGAAGCCCAGCGGGGACAACGAGGCCATCAGGCAGCGCAGGCGCGTGACTGTGAGGCGGGGCGGCCAGGCAGCCAGTGCCAGGACTGCTACTGAAGCAGCCCTGACAGCTGAGGCACCTGCACCTCCAACTGCCAGCTCCAACCCTTTTGCACTCCCCACTTAACCCACCTGCTCTGGCAAATACAAAGCTCAGCAGATCAAAAGAGTGAAACGAGGAAGCCTTGGGTATCGTCTTACCAGTATGGGACTGTATTTGTCAGGGCGGGAGCAAAATGAATAAGGGTCTACCTACCAGTGCTGCATGGATGACAACCAGTTCATCCAAAGCAGAACCTCATTGTTTCAGGTTTGAATGCAAGCACTAGCATAAAGTCGTTCCGAGATGCAAACTGATCCATCTCAGCTAACCATCTCAGCGTAGATTTTGCGCGGCTTCTTAACTCACATGCTTATAGAAGTAACGGAAGACACGGAATGACTGCACCCAATACAAAATCCATCAAATATATTTCGTGCTCGCTGAGACCAGCAAAACATTCATCAGCCTTATTTGTATGGCTGCCGGATACTCCCCTTGTGAGCCCTGCCTTACGGTATATACTTCAGTCTAGATGTTTTCTGCACTCACGTGTTTGAAGAATTCACGGTAGACAGGGTGCTGACTGGTCCCGACGCCACCCACAAAGTCCAAAGAACATTCCATCTTTTCAAAGAGCAGCAGTTGTTCCATGAACCCGGAATTTGGATTGGCTTGAACTCGGACACTGCGTACCTTTTCAAAAGCCTGGACACAATTGAGGAGGAAAGGAACAAAATACGCTTTTCAACTGTTTTGGAGCTGCAAGCCCTCCCTCCTAAGTAAGACGAAAAGCAAAGCAGTAAACAGTATGATAGTTAAATTTTGCCCAGTAACATGAGTGCTTAAAGCTGCTTGGCCGTACCTGTCCCGTTTCCTTATGCTTGGGGTTTACCAAAAAGAAGAAGCTACGCAGGCAGTGAAAAAATCACTCCCCACATTAATTAAGTAAAAGGAGCCACTTTGGTACCGGGTACCGTGAAACTCCTCCACCATAAGAAAAAGATCAACGGGGTCAGGAGGGTTGCAGGCTTGATCTGAAACCGTCTCCTGATGATAGTTGATATTAATGCTGGTTTGGTTGGCCCTGCCAAAAAGTTCTTGGCAACTTAACAATGCTTTTCAGCTGCTTGCCACCCAAAACGGATGGCCAGACTGGAAGGATGAATGGAATTCAAGAAGACACCCGCGACTTAGAGGAATCTGGCCTGACCAACCAACTTAGACCAGCACGCTTTCAGGGTAGCCGATCAACCAATTAACCTGGCTGAAGGTTGCCTCCGATGGTAACCAATCATTCAGAGTAGCCATTTAAACAGCTCACCCGTCAACTCACCTGTAAAGCACTGAAGTTTTGTGTCTTCATGATATAAGCGCAAACCACAGAGACGCTCCGCGAAACCCCAGCTAGACAATGCACAAACACCCTGCCAGTAAACAGCGGCAAGCGTATTAAACAAGGCGCTACTAATTCTCGACACGTATTTTCCTTCAGAGTAGCTGACGTGAGCAAGCTCTTCGCAACTCAGAAGCTGTCTTTAAGCAAAATTTGAATAATTTGAACCCTCAACTAGCGACCGAATCAGGAGTGAGCGCAATTCTTGAAACTGGTGAGCAGAATATTGAACATAACAAATTTGACATATAAATACCCCTGTGCCGAGGCTTACCTGCCTGGGTTTGGTTGCTGTAGCGCTGCAATCAGAGAAAGGAGCAAAACACGAGTTTGCTCAAACAGGCTTGAGTTTAAAATTGCTTGCAAGCATTTTTCCAAGTTCTCGCAATCACCTCTTTACATTGTGTTTAAGCACCCAAACGGCTAGTGTTTCCAAAGGTGCATTGCCTGCTAGTAAAACCTGGGATGTAAGGACCGCGTTGGATAACCTTGAGACTCCTACACAATCCTTCCTTACTAAAACGAGAACTCAACGCACGCAGGAGAATAGGGGCCAGCCATTCCTCCTTGGTGAGATATAGCCAAGATATGTAAGATCAAAAAGCTTGCCCTTTAAGGCCAACATGGGATTTAGCGTCCTGAGACATGTCGACCACTTCTAAAGAAATCAAGTACAGTACAACGATCTGACCCCTTTCTACGTGAGGGAATTGACTGGAACTCATATCTGCACCAGTTAGGTTAGACCACCGGAATTTATTATCTACCTATAGTTAAGATGAATGCCTTCTAAGTATGCAAAAAGGGTGATCTAATAGATAGGAGCTTCTGTTTAGGAATGGCCAGCACACGGAAGCAAACGTAGGCTGTTTGCCGGAACTGGAATGCTCTTCCCATACCTACAAAGATAAATTTGACAGTGAAATGCCAATTTTACCTTAAAACACGCCCTTTTGGGCCTCAGCAGTCTCTCCCCATTTAAATGCTCTAGGAAATTATACCAAAGCGCACCAGCAAGCATGAACATGAGGGCTTTAGGGATGACGGCCAACAAGTTGCTTTCTGGGACATCCTGTTAGCCAAATGCAGTTTGGGAGTAGGTATGTGCGGCTAACTCTTGACTTGCCATGTTTACAAAAGGGTGATTTGTGTGTTGATTAATGTGTGTGTAGGCAATTAGCGAGCAACACGTTGTTAACGAACTAACAAGAAGCTTTTGGGACACCAAATCAACACACTCACCTCCAGGTCAACATAATGGACGCTGAATGCAGAAAGGTCTGCAGTAGCGCGTCCATTCAGCACGCTCTGCTTTTCAATTTTGTGAGCGTGTTTGCTTCATGCAGGTAATCCTTCGACTTGACTTGAACATGATTCAGGATACTCACCACAACATGTGTGATTTCATACGTTTGTAGATGGTCAAGGCCACGGATGCTGCCTAGGTACAAACCTGGAATGATGCACGTTGCAACCACGTATATTATCCATGTCTGCATCCACAAATAACAGGCATTCGCTCGACGCACACGAAGAACACCAACCGCTCTTGCTGGCCTAAACCCACCTCTCACCTGAAGGAAGCCCAACAGTCCAGCCAACATACCTGGAAGCACCTCACAGACGGAGCCATCCGTTGCACCTCCTCTCCGAAGCATGTTGTGTTACAGCGATGATAGAAACCTTCACATTGTGTGCTTTCACCTCCTCATAAATCCATTAGCTCTTTACAGTTGTCCCACACGTTGACCGGCAACTGACTGGACTGAAAATTAGACACGACAATTTACAAAGCTAAGCAAGGAATTACATCCATTTGAAGTTAAGCAGTGAACGCTTGAAACAAAGAAGAATCCATAAATGGATCGGCCAGATTACGGTGGTGGGAAGCGCCGAGCCGGCGACAACAAAAACAAGGACAACGCCGATGAAGACGACACGCCAGTGGGTAGTAGTTGGTCTGGGTCTCCTTTTTTGTGCCCCCCACGTCTGTCCATTCAACAGAACAGATCAGGCTTGCCTGCCCTTCCTTTCACTTCTTCGCGCACCATCGTTCGTATGGAGCACGCGAGAGGACACATGCACATGCTCACAAACGAACTTGTTCACACTCGCACCGCTCCACACGAGCAGTCAGTTGATCCTGGGGAGTGGAAGTCCAGCGGGGACAACGAGGCCATCAGGCAGCGCAGGCGCGTGACTGTGAGGCGGGGCGGCCAGGCAGCCAGTGCCGGGACTGCTACTGAAGCAGCCCTGACAGCTGAGGCACCTGCACCTCCAACTGCCAGCTCCAACCCCTTTGCAGGGGTGTCCCTCACCCCCCCTGCACCTGCTCCCGCAAACCCTTTCTCAGGAGTGAGCCTGGTTGCTCCGTCAGCAGCAGCACCAGCTCCAGCAGCATCACCAGCAGCAGGAGGAGCAGAGGTTCAGGTACATTTGCACGCACTGGGAAATTACACTGATGGGACCAAACATTACGCACATGTGTTAGCTGCTTAGTGAATTTGCCGGTGCAAGGTCTGTTCACGTTCACGCACATGTGCGGTATCATAGCGATTTGGGCTGCAGGCATGGGAACACTGCGCTCACGCTACAAACGTGTAATGCACCTCAGGTTAAACCTGCTGAGGGTGCCCCTTCAACTACTGATGAAGCCAAGGAAGCACAGACAAGTACAGCAGCTGCAGCAGCACCCGTAACAGCGCCAGCACCATCACCCGCACCAGCACAAGCATCAGCAGCAGGTACCTCAGGAGGGTCTGCCTCACTCACTTCAGCCCCTGCCACCACCAGCAGCAATCCATTCTCTGCTCTAGGTACTGGCGCCACCTTTGGTGCTGGCTTTAGTGGGGCAGGTGTGCACGCGGTTTGTGTATGTGATTTGTGAGATTTGGTTGGCATGCGTCTGTTGGTGCGTGTGTGCATGCATGCGTGTGTGAATGTGTGTGTGTGTGTGTGTGTGTGTGTGTGTGTGCGTGTGCGACAGAAGGCTGCACACGCGCATCTCACGAGAATTCTAAGAACTTGACTTTCTCAGACCCTGAGCTCAGCGCACAGGGTAGTTGCACTGGTGCTGCTGATGCGGCTGGACAGGTGAATGATGAAGACACACACGTCGTGCACACGTGTCTACACCTCACAGGTTTTGGAGGTCTTGGGGCAGCAGGGGGCGGGTTTGGCGCGTTGGGTGCTGCTTCAGGTGTGTGTTCGTGTGTATGTGTGCAATTGAATGTGTGTATGTGTTAATGTGCGTGCCTTTGTTTGAGTGAAGATGCTTGCGTGTATACAGTATAGTATGTATGGTTATTACACGCAAGAAGGAATGCTTGCCGATATTTTATGGTTGATGTTGATTTGCTTATATTATTTCTTTCGTCATGAGGTAGAACTACACCAGGCTTCGTTGCGTACTGATGATGTGTCAAGGGCCTCATCCAGATTAAGTGCGACTTTGTAACTGTTTCAGCTTTGTGCTCCGACATTGTACGACATTATACAGAAGTAGGCACAATGCCATACAGGATTATACGTTACATGAAAAAGATGGCACGCTTGTGGAGGGACAGACCCCAACATGTTTGAGTAGCTGTCGGCGACACAACACACCACACACTTACACACAGAGACACACAAAACACGCACACACACACATACACACACACACACACACGCACACAGATGTACACATACACACACACCAACACGTACACATACGCACGCACACACACGCACACACTCAACGCAGAAAAACACACACCAAAGCTTTTGATGCAATAAACACAATTCCGTTACTGCACAATCTGCAGCTGCTGCCGGCAGTTCCGGAGCTGCTCCAGTGTTTGGGGGCTTCAACTTTGGCAAAGGGGCCTTCCCCCCTCTCTCCAACTTTGCCTTGGGGGCCAAGCCTAAAGGTAGGAAGAAACATTTTTGTGACGTTGGCTTGGGGTCCAAGCTTGCAGGTAGACACGACTTTGTGTCCATACCCTTGCTTGCATGTAGTACCATGGCTAATATCACCACACGTAGGAGCTAACTTTGATAGGCGTTGCTGCTAAAAGAGAGGGCGGATGACACAGACGGTAGGCCTGTGTAATCTGTCGTGCTTGTCTGCTGTTACATTGATTACCATCCACCTATGTCGCTTCTGCCTACATGAAGCGAAAGGAGAGGAAGGGGAGGGTTAGAGTAATTGCGTGGTGTTGTGTGGCAGAAGAGCATTTACGTAGGATGTGGTACTTTGGGAACCCACAAAACGGAGAAATACTCCAGGTTCATTCATAAGGTTGGCCAGAACCATATAAGTATAATAATAGGTATTTTACGGTACGGTATATACGCCGTCTAATACAGGGGGGGGGGGGGGGCGTATCTACGTACCGTTTTTTCCGTATCAGAAATCGATAGGTATTATTACGGCGTCCGTATAAAAATACGGCGCAAAACCATATTTGGAATTGTACACCCCCAGACCCAGGTTCGAATCCCAGCAGGAACAGTTCTTTTCGCTCTTTGGGGTCGATTTTTTTCTTTGTGGCTCCTTTAATTAAGCACTCCCTTAACTTCCCACTTTCTTTTAAAGCACGTTATTGCATCAATCACAAAGTTTTATTGGTGGTTAGAGTAGTCGAGATTCTTTTTGCACTGGAATGGTCATTTTGGGGTCTTTTTGGCTTTGGACAGGCCTAGCCCTTCAGACTTTGATTTCTGGCAACTAAATTGGATACAGGTGTGCAGCTCTTCAAGAGCTACAAAATGAGCCCATTATGATTTAAATCTGAAGGGTACCAATCTCTCGGTCTATACGGAGTATGGTGATATACGGTTCTGGCCAACCCTATTCATTCAATACGACGTGTGCCGTACATAAAGGGTATCACCTCCCCTAATTGACGTTTTCTGGGGGTGGCGGTATATGCCTACAACCAGGCATATGGCACTGTTATAACACACATTGTTTTTTGGGGATGGTGGGTACGTGTAAGTACAAAAATAGAAATGCACGTTTTGACTGTACGTCTACGGTGAGGCATTATTTTCTAAGCGTCAAGGCCAGGCACCACTTCCTCGATCTGCTTATGGGGGGGCAGGTGGGCAATGTACCGAGCCTCCAGATCCCAGTTGCTTGCAAGGGGCTTGTTGCAAGGGGCAGCGCTGCAAGGGGCAGCGCTGCAAGGGCAGCACTGCAGTTACGGATAGCATGTCATGTGGATAGACTGCTTGGGACCATTGGCCCCTCCTTGTCAAGCGACAGTTGCAGAGGGAAGGAAACAATGGTTAATGGTTACAATGGAGAGTGACAGTTGCAGAGGGAAGAAACGATGGTTAATGGTTACAGAGGGAAGGAGTGACAGTTACAGAAGGAAGGAGAGGACAGTTGCAGAGGGAAGGAAACAATGGTTAATGGTTACAATAGGGAAGGAGTAACAGTTGCAGAGGGAAGGATGGTTACAATGGGGAGTGACAGTTGCAGAGGGAATGAAACGGGGCGGGAGGTCTGTGTAGTTGGTCTTGCTCGGGCAGTGTGGTAATTTATAGTTCCAGTCGATAGCTTTCTTTCTCACGCCGCTTCATACGTCTGTTGCAGAGCAAAAGTCGAAGGAAGAGGAAGAAAAGGAGGGTGAAGGGCAGGAGCAGGGGGAAGGCGACGAGGGGTGCCAGGTGAGAGGAGGGACGGGGTGTTTCTGTGTGTGTATGTGTATGTGTGTGCGCATTAAACTGAAAGGCGAAGCCAGGAGTGTGAGGGATCGCATGCTATTGCCTGGCGGCTGAGGCCCCCCCTTCTTCACACACTCCAGGGCTCTGCTGTGCTCTCACCATTGTTTGGGTGACCAAGGCCCACTCATCTGGCCCTCCCAGCCGGCTGTCCGCCATCCTCGGTTTCGCTCCCAGCGTGCAATCTCCTCAACCCCCTATGCGTCTTTTTCCGCAGTTGTTCGGTGACCAAGGCCCTTCCTACCAGCCAGCCGTCAGCCTGCCTGAGCAAGAAAGAAAGACAGGGGAAGAGGAGGAGCGGCAGCTGTATGCAGGTGTGTGGGTGTCAGTTGTGATGCAGGCTCTGTCCATGGCGTTAATTTCGCAGTAAACCTAAGAAAAGAAGTAGACGAGGGACGAGGAGGAGCGCCAGCTGTCTCTAGGTTGCAGGGTTATCTTGCTGCTACGCTGCGAGTCCACGGCACGCACAGCAAGCTGTAGATACCAAGATGCAATACAAGCGCTGTGCGTTGACACATGCGCTGATCGTCACTTTCATGGCTCCGTTTGATTAATTAGGTGGGAAGTAGATTTCACTGCCTGTTCTTTTTGTTCCATTGTCCTGAAAACGCGCATGCACGTGGTGCGCTGGATACAATAGCGTGCAATGCATCAAAGTGTGTGCTGATACAAGGCTTGCTGTACATCAAAGCGTGTGCTGGATGCAAAGTGTGCTTTGCGTGAAAGGATGTGCTGATACAAGGCTTGCTTTACATCAAAGCGTGTGCTAAATACAAAGTGTGTGTTACATCAAAGCGCGCCTCGTAAATACAATTCTGAGCTGAGCGAGTGGAATGCTGCTCTCTTGTGTCCCCTTCGCTACTCAACTTCTCGTTTCTTACAGCTGATAGGTCCTGGCACAGGCGTGTGCAGCAACTGAGACGCTACCATTCTCACCCCTGCATTTTTTGTGCAATTCCAGCTGACGGATCTTTGTACGAGTTTGATATGACGGACAACAAGTGGAGGGAGAGAGGGCGAGGGGAATTTAAGGTGGGTCGATCATCGGATAAGGATGAGAACGCAGGGGCATTTTAGGTCAGTCACTGCTTACGTAAGGGATGAGGTAGTGGTTTGAGCGCCGCATGCAGTGCATGTGTTTGCGCATGTGCAAGGCACGTGCTGTGCGTGTGTGTGTGTGTGTGTGTGTGTGTGTGTGTGCGTGCGTGCGTGCGTGTGTGTGTGTGTGTGTGTGTGTGTTTATGCGAAGTAATTGCTTCAAAACATTATGTGGAGTGCCAAGTACACACGAGGTACACATTCACAGCCACGCGCGTCTAAACAACCATTGTTTATAGTGTTAGAGAGCCTCACTTGCAAAAACTCTGATGATGATGCTGTGTCAATTCTCTTTTGGCAAGGAAGTCTCTGCCCTCAAATTTATGCCGATTTTGGTTAGAGTAATATGCAGGCCTAGATGTAATGGCTGTTGTGTGTTGATTACATACAGAGGGCAAGCGAGATTGTCTTTGTATTTGCAACATCTGAGCACATAATTAATTATTAAGCTGCCGCTAAATTCTCTCTGGAATACGACCAAGCAGAAGGCCATTGCACCATCATTATGCACTGTCTTTCAATGCCCATTGGTTCACTCTTGAGCAGGCAGTCAATGCAGTGTAGGCGCACACATTAACACATACCGACATTGCACCGTCATTATGCACTGTCTTCCAATGGCTATTGGTTCACTCTTGAGCAGGCAGGCAAAGCAGTGTAGGCGCACGCCTTAACACATACCGGCATTGCACCGTCATAATGCACTGTCTTGCAATGCTCATTGGTTTACTTTTGAGCGGGCAGTCAATGCAGTGTAGGCGCACAAAGTTCCAACTTTCACTGGACCTTGGTTTTTGAGCAGGAAGTCACAGCGATTTAACTTCCCGATCTGTCTCTCTCCTTTTCACTTTGCAGGTCAATGCTAGTGATTCTGGCACGCGAATGGTTATGCGACAGGTAAGTAAGTGTCTTATTTCGGCACACATTGTCACATACAGTGTCAAAATTTTCCTCCCGGACAGAGGACGGGAGTATTTATCACTGCCTTGAGTGTGGGTCCTAGTTCTATGACGATGCAAAAAGGATGCTTTTCATGCATTCCTTTGCGATGAAACACTTTAATGTTGTTTGCTGCTGTTCATAAATGCAAGGAACCCAGTTCATTTGGATGGTGCAGTAGCTAGGATTAATATGTTGTGCCGGTGCAAGTTGGTATTGTGTTTTGTGTACAGGCTTAGACGTGCATATGCACACTCGTAGGGTTGGCCAGAACCATTTATATATATGGTGTATATACGGTATTTTTGGAGGGAATTATCAAGTATATGGTCATATACGGTGCGTATATACGGTTCTGGCCAACCCTACACACTCCTGTTAGCTGGCTGGTACTGCCGCAAGCATTTGCCACCGCATACACACACACACCCCCTTGATTGCACATTTCTTGGCTGGCTTTGTCGGATGCATCCTAGGATAACAAAGGGGCCATGCACACACTTCTTTTTAAGCGGCAGCTGCACCTCTGTTTCCTTGCATCAAAGACGTGTAAAAAACATATAATCAGGTTTTCACAGTGCTGACGCACCATGTCAAGTCCATTTTTGACGGGCAACCCTCTCATGCGGCATTTTAAAATGCATTGGCACGTGCCTCAGCCTACCGGTGCTGCCAAAATGTTCTAATGTTGGAGTTGAGTGCCGGAACCTGCTCTACGTATTCTGTACATGTACTGCCAGTTTAGAAGGACGTGCTGCTGCGATCTAAGTAAGAACAAATAGCTGCACGTACTTTATAAAATTCCACTAACGCCAAAACTGTCATACTCCTTACAGAGTGGGAACCTTCGGCTGCTGCTTAATGCAAAGGTCTACGTGAACATGCCGGTGCAGCTGATGCCCGGAAAAGTTGGGGTCACTTTTGGTGTGGTCAATGCAGCGGCAGCAACACCTGCTCAGGTGTGTGTACATGTGCAATTAAAATGTTGGGGTCACTTTTGGTGTGGTCAATGCAGCGGCAGCAACACCTGCTCAGGTGTGTGTACATGTGCAGTAAAATGTTGGGGTCACTTTTGGTGTGGTCAATGCAGCTGCAGCAACACCTGCTCAGGTGTGGATACATGTGCAGTTAAAGTGGGTGTAACTCTGGTGCGTGTGCATGTGTGCTTCTGCTTGTGCATGGGGCTGAGTCACATTTCAGGTGGTCGATGCAGCGGCACCTGCTCAGGCTTGTAGAGTGTACCAATGTAATGCATTATTGTATCAACTCGTGCAATGAGACGCAGAGGGCTTTGCTGCAGCCTAGCAGTCATTGCGTGTGCATGTGTGTGTATGTGTGTGCGGCCTGTGCCACAAGAGCATAGATGAAACTAGGTTGCAGCCAGGATTTGGTGCGATCTCAAATATTTGAGATGATTGATTATCGTTGTCTTTTGACTATTGCTTCTGCAGGACGAAAAGGAGGCCGGGAAGGCGCCAACAAAGCCAACAGAGCAACAAGCGGCCAATGAAGGTGTGAAGATGGGCTGCGGGGTTTTGGCTGAGTGGGCTAAATGCTTGATGTCCGTAATGAAGGCAGGAAATAAGAAGCATCATCGCTCAGATTGCCTGTCCCATCTGTTTGTCGCTAGGGAAATGCCAATGAAGAATTTCTTCATAATTTGAGTGTTTACTGATCAGATCTAGGAGGAATCATGTGCAGTAAAGGCTCCAAACATTGGTGCTCACACGAGCCGCCCGACTCCCCATGATGAGATTGTTATATGACAACTGATTGGTTCTGTGAAGCAGGCATGAAGACTAGGGTTTTACTTCCAAAGTACTGCTGCCTTCTTGCAGCTGCGACGTGCAAGCCGAGCACTTGGGCGGTCCGTATCAAGAGCTCTGAGAAGGTGGCCAGCTTAAAGGACCTCCTGACTAAGCTTCGAGAAGACCCAAGTGCAAAGGAAGTGCAAGGCACAGACGGAGGGTGGGATGCGGCTTGAGGGAACGTCGTCAGGACTTGACTTTTTAAACTGTTTAATTTTACGCTGAACTTTATTATTTGCAGTTTGTATATGTTTACAAATCAACAGTATTGTCAATTTCAAACTGGAATACCTAAGTCTCATTCGTGCTTCTTTTAAGCGCTGTCGAAAATCAATTGATTTTGGGCGGACGCGTATAATTTAGTAGAGTGTCGCGTTCCGTGGAAACGAGTCGCCAGACTAAATGATATGACATTTGATTGCATAGTTAAAACGGAATATTATGCAAAATGAGAGGAAAAGGGGGAAGCGGCGGTTGTTCAGTTGCTGACTGGTATCGGCCAGCCAAAATGGATTCATTAGCTCATAATAATAGCTTATAAAGTTCCAAGCATGAACAGTTTCAAGATGGGCAGCAGAGGTGTAAGGACCCATGCAAGCGCACCTGAACGTGTTGCATTGCCCAAAAGAAGGCACCTGCTCTTCCTCCTTCCTGCCAGCTGCACAGCTCTTCTACTGACCAGCACGGGTAACAAAAGCACAGCGCAAGAGTTAACCCCTGAAACAAACAACAGTATACGGGACAGAAATAGCAGAGATGGCAGCGCCACAGCATCCACAACAGCGTCCTCTGCATCTGTGGAGAGGGATTATGACGGGTAATTGTAAGAAGCACGAGTGTCTTTAAATTGCCAGCTCAGGACTGAATACTGGCTCAATTCAAGACGTGTGTGATGCTTACAGCCCACCTCCCCGTTCAAATATCGTACAGATATGCAGCAAACTACGACGCGCTTGATGGTGGAGATGCAGCTGGAGCTTTAGGCTTTGATGACCTGAGGGAGCAGCTGCTTCAGAAGGTGCGTGTGTAATGTTTCAATCAAATGATGTTGTGTAATACAACATTTTTGAACAAGAGAGTAACGTATTGGTGAAAATATTATGCAAAGAAGTTTACTTACTGGTGCTTGATGCTGATCCTTTTTCTTGTGCAGGCCCAAGGCACAGTTTTGGAAATAGCTGTCGGAACCGGCCTTAATCTAAAGGTGTGTGTGTGTGTGTGTGTGTGTGTGTGTGTGTGTGTGTGTGTGTGTGTGTGTGTGTGCGTGTGTCTGCGTACTTTTTCAGTTTCGAGGAAAGCCTGATATTTGATATTAACGGCGGGCGTGCGCTAAAAAAGGAGAGCACTTCAACACCCCTCATTGTAACCACTGCAACCATAGAGCATCCCAACACAAAGGTCCATGTTCGCCCTTATATTGCCCTTTAATTTCTCTGCACTGAGATTGCGTGCCTGAACCTGATGAACAAGAGGAAGCGTCCAGCCTGTGCAGCTCTGTGTTTTTTTATTTCTGTCCGTGAAAATCTTGAAAGTTTTCCACACCAACTGTTCACTGATTGTGGCAATGGGTTACAATCACCAAATGAGAGATTGTGGTAATGGGTTGAAATCACTTCAAAGCAAAAAGCTGTGCCATTGTATTTCCGGAACCCTTACCTGCTCCAAACAACACTAAAAACCTGATGATGATTCCTTGGGGACGCAGCACTACTCCTTTGGGCCAGAAGGAGGAGTTACCACACTCACTGGCATTGACGTCTCAAGTGGCATGCTGCGCCAAGCAGCAGCTCGCGTAGCTGCCAATCCCAGCCTACAAAACATCCAAGTATCATTTAAGCAGGTACGTTTATTTTTCCTCTTTTTTATGGCTCATAAACTTATGAGGCACCCAAGCCTAATTCAAACAGGTTTGCCGTTCTCGATATCCCCCAGAACTTCCCACGAAGCGTTTGTAAGCCTCATTCAAGCAGATGCAGTTTTTTTTGTTTGCATGCGCCGTCTTGTGTGCTCCCAGCACTTCTATCAGGAACCCGTGCTTACTCCTCCAGTTGTGGCCTCTTTGCCGGTTATAGATCAGAAATAGAAACCAAGCAGGCACTGAGGTCTTGTGTGTCAATAAAATCCGGGGCATCTCGTGCGCCAAGTACCGAAAAACGAATAACACCTCTTTTACCACACAGCTACTTGCGCAAATGGCTAGAAACATTTCATCACAACATCCACTCAGCCCAGTGGGTGGTGGTGCCCCTAAACAACCTAATTTGCCACAACGTTGTGCTCCATGCATTGTCTTAAATATACTATCCACTGTCGAGTTATTAAAAAACGCATGAGGTAAGGCCCTGTACGGTCGTCCATGTTGTTTCCCTGCAAACATCTCTTGCTTCTCTGTCTGCAGCCCCATGGGCATTGTACATCACTTCTATGTTCACCAATGGTCACAAGTCTAATGCCAATTAAGATACCAAGGTCCTGCCAATGCCCATAGATGATTTCTTTTTGCCTACCTGGCACATTGCATATTTTCATTGGACACGTAGACCACACTTTGAGGCACTGTGCAAAACGTCCACTACGCAGTGGATAGAACAATCATTTAAACGGTACAAAACGCTTACAATGCAGTGAATATAACGCTCATTTAAACAGTGCACAGAGTATCTGCTAAACAGTGGACAGAACGCTCATTTAAACGGTACAAAACACAGTGATTAGAACGCTCATTTAAGCAGTGCACAGAGTATTCACTGAAAAGTGGACTGAGCGCTCATTTAAACAATGCACAGAGCATCCACTTATCAGCGGACTTACTGCTCCCACCAAACAATGCACGCAACACTTACTCTATCCATGCACAAAACACTCATCAAGTTTTGCACGAGGTCCTTGTGAAAATTGGGCAGGACGATGCCACGCTTTGAGGCACTGTGCAAACCACTCATCAAACAGTGCACAAACACCCTGCGGAACTTGGACAGGAAGATGCCACAGCGTTACGCCTGCCATCATCATCCTTTGACTGCGTCGTGGACACGTTCAGCCTGTGTGTGATTCCTGACCCTGCCTTAGGTAAGAGCAGGGGCAGGCTGTTTTTTGTGTTCATTGCTCCATGTTTGCATCACAATTGATAAGAATTTTACGCACATCATTACAACAATTTTCACCACAACTAAGTCACAGATTACATCAGAGGGGGGGCACTGAGGCCCAAAATGGGTATACTTTTTGCATGCTCCCAGGGTATGGGCCCCCTAACTGGCACGTTTCAAGCTCAGCTCTGATATGTAGATTCCAATGCAGCTGAGCTTGAAACGTGCCAGTTAGGGGGCCCATACTCAATCGGCCGCGGCGTGAACCCTACTTTTTGAGCAGGCATATGCTGTATCTGACCAGCCAGCGCACCAAACTGAGTGGTTTTTTGTGTGTTGGAGTCCTTAAATAAATAAAGATCATTGCAAAATTAATGGAACAAAAAGAGCAAAATATGCAAATTAATGTGTCATTCCCCCTAAAAACACCCATCCAGGATACAGGTGCACGATGTGTGCTTTTAGTCCTGTCATTCTGTACGCAGGGCAACTTGTCTAATTCTGAGCACATGCTCGGATAGCTTATAATTTCAGCATCAGTTTGAAGCTAGGTTGGCTCCAATTTGATGAAGTGACGTGTGAGTAGTTGCACCTTTCATGCAAAAAGGAGCATGTTCGGGCATATGCCCAGTGTCCCCCCGCTGAGATTATATTTGACAATGGGGAAATGGCAAAGGTGTTGTATGCATCCACTTCAGTCCGTTTGCAAGCTCGCTGTCTGCCTTTGTGCCCTTAAATTGTGTGCGCATAAGTATGCTCACTTGTGCATGCATGTGTGTGTGCCTTGATGCGTGTATGCATATGACTTTGCATGTCCGTACATGCTTATGTATATACGTTAATGCAAGCATGCGTGTATGTGTGTGTAAGTGTGTGTGTCACAGGACTGACACACGTGTGTGTGTGTATGTGTGTGTGTATGTGTGTGAGTGCACGCATGGAAGGACCTGTAACAGGCACAAGAAAACAAAATGCCTTGTGTTACCCATGAATAGTGGTTTCTGCATGTAGACCAGCTTCTGCACTCGACCGGTTCTGTCTGAACCACCGTGTGGGTATCGTCCATTATACTGTAAGCATAAGCATAATGAGCATAAGCATAATGACCTTATTATTGCTCATTGCCTGAGGATGTACATCCCTGCTGCCCAACTGCTTTCTTGCTTTTGTCCCATACCTCTGAAACAATTATCCTCTGAAATGTTCCCTGCAGCTCTCAAGGAGATGGCACGGGTGGTAAAACCTGGAGGGAGGATACTGCTTTTGGAGCACGCACGCAGCGATAACCCTTTCCTGGGGGCTTACCAGGTGTGTGCATGAAAAGGTATCAGACTTGGAGCATGCACGCACGCATTGATACCCCATATATGAGGGTATGGTAGCTGTTTATTTGTAAAACCACAAATCACAAATGTGAATAATGCCTGCGTACTAAAACAAAATAAGTAAAAAGTAAAAAGAAAAGATTTGCTCCTAACGCATGCACGTAGGGGCGTCCTTTTTTCTGGGGGTGCCTCAGGCACTTTTGTTTTTCACTCCAGCACAAAGCTTGTTGAAACATCAAGCGCGCCAGATAACAGGACTGCTACAGCCCAGGTTGTGCGTAAATTAAGCACAGGTGCAGTGCCTTGTGTCTTTGTGATGTACCTTGAGCTTTGTTGGGCTGCACAAATGTGAGCATGAGAAGATTGACCGTCGCACCTATGTCAAAGTCAGGAAGATTTCAGTGGCTTGTACCTGTGCATGCAATGCTCGTCTTTTCTCGACGCAAATTTGAGAAAAAAAGGAAAAAGGAAAGCAAGTAAGACTGCAATATTATTGAACCAAATTTATTCTGTCGTCGCTGCTACTCTTGTGCAAAGCAATGAACTTGATGGATCTTTCAAGGAGGTCCCTGACGTAAGCAATGAACTTGATGGATATTCCAAGGAGAAGGTCCCTGACATAGGACAACATGTGGGCTTTGTCCTGAACATTCGATTATCCTTTGTCCTGAACTTTCGATTGTCCTGACATCCAATTAGGACAAAGTGGGCTTTGTCCTGAACATTCGATTGTCCTCGCATCCTATTAGGACAACATGTGGGCTTTGTCTTGAACATTCGATTCAATTACTGCGTCGTATTAGATGAGTTAGACAGCCACACACGTTTCAAGAATGGGACGGCCCCACATGTTTCAAGAATAGGAAAGCCGCACATGTTTAAAGAATGGAATCACAGTGGAGTCATTTATAGGAAACGTGCACATTCAGGGTACACCTTCCCTGCCACAATTTATTGAATACTACCAGACATTGAACTACTACCCCAAGGGGGGTGGGGGGGGACACTACCACAGTGTAGGGTTGGCCAGAACCCTTTATATACGGTGCATATACGGTATTTTTGGCAGGGAAACCACCAAATATACGGGCATATACAGTGCATATATACGGTTCTGGCCAACCCTACCACAGTGTGCACCTCAGACATGGCTGCCTCCCATGCCTGCTGTCCTTGTGGTTTTATATCATCAAAGAGGCACCCCCCTCCACCTTGCTTCAGTAGTTTCTGTCTGAAACGCCTCAGAAGAGGAACTCCTTGCTTCAACAGAGTCGCATGGTCAGCCGTGTACGAACAGCACATTCAATTGCTTCAATAGCTGACAGGGTGCGCTTGCCTTATGGCGCTTGCTGCCCCATCTCCCACACCTTCTTATAGGATACAGAACAACTAGAATCTGACCTAGAATAAGGCAAGGCTCACCCTCACCTCAGCGGCCGACAGTGTGTGGCTTCTCTTCTGGCGCTTGCTGTCTTGCTCATGCTGCTCACCACAGTGCATGGCTGTCCCTCCCTCCTGCTGCTGCTGCTGTTGCTGATCCGGTAATGCAGGTGGCGTGCCGCAACCTTGCTGCTGCTGTTGCTGATTTGGTAGTGCATAAGACGGGCCACACCCATGCTCTTGTTGCTGCTCCTCCTGCTGCTGCTGCTGTAGTTTTGTTCCTCCTTGGACACGCTGTGGCTTCTGTAGTAGCTAGTGACACTGCACGCTGTCAATTCCGGTCTGCTCGGGTTGTTGGGGCAGCATGCAGCATGTCTGGATGCGGCTGTTTTAAACTGTTGATCCCTCCACCCGAACCCTTTCCAACGCCCTGCCCAAGCTCGGCAGTGCTGCCGTCCTGCTGCCCTGACGGGTTGGCCTTTTTGCTCACTTGATCTGGATCTAAGGGTGACTGAGAGTCGGGCACTAGCTGCTCTGATGTTTGGTGGGTGTGCGTGGGTGCTGCTGGCAGGCATGCTGCTGGCTGGCAAATGCTGTTGGCTGGCAAGCCTCCTTTAAAGTGATAAGGTCGAGGAATTCACCCTGCGATGCCACCAAGAGCAACTCCCGTAAATGCAAGGGCAAATAGCGTATGTGCATGTTTGTATGTGTAGATGTGTGCGTACGTACATGTGGAATTTAAACTTTAGTAGACAGTACGGTTTGTGCTATGATGAGATAAGCACAAGCGTACACAACATGCACGTGTTGTGCTGCTTGAGTAGCCGTGTGGGTAAGGTACGGGTTCAAGTGTCTTTCTATCATGCAACGGTAAAGGCCTGTGAACTCCGGAATGGGCGTAGAGGAAGCAGCCATGTGTCCATCTCTGAACAGTGCTTGTGCTGAGAGGGTTGGTTGAGCGATGCCGTGAAATTGAATGAGTTGCCACGCACGTTTCAAGAACGGGACAGTCACGCGCACATTTCAAAATCAGGACAGACACACACACACACACACACACACACACACACACACACACACACACACACACACACACACACACACACACACACACACACACACACACACACACACACACACAAACACACACACGCACACACACACACAAACACACACACACACACACACACACACACACGCACACACACATTCACACACACACACACACACACACAAACACACACACATTTCAAAAACAGACACAAGCTGTGCACCAATGAGATTGACCAGGTCAGACCTTCACTTTGTAGCAAGCTCTCATCTTGCCCCACCCAAAATGCTAGTGCTGCTGCTGTGGCTGCCAGTCTCTCAACATTTTTTTGCTTTTTGCTTGCTTTGGCTTCAAAACTCGTCATATTTCTTCTCTCCTTTGTCTGACTCAATATGAATTTTTTTGATCAACGGTTGAGAATTAACCCTTGAAAGCGTACTTTCCTAACTTAAGCCAGAAGCTCCAGCTCCATAGCGTTCTTTTCAGCTGTATGGCTCAACCCACAACAGTGTTCTTTCTTGATCCATGCCGAAGTGTTTACACCACGGCGTTATTTTACTTTTACTCTCTGTTCTTATCAGGATGCAAGTGCAGCTGCAGTGGCTGCCACTGCTAAGGGCTGCGTGTGGAATCAAGACGTGCCAGCGCTTCTCACAGCTGCAGGACTGAAGCCCCTGTCGCTACAGCGCTTTACTGCTGGGACAATTGTAATGATTGAGGCAGTTCTGAGTTGATGTTAACATTGACATGCTGAATCAGTGGCATGCACAGGGAAGTGTTTATAATAAGGCGTTATTTCACTTTTACTTAGTGGCGTGGACAAACCGCGTAGCTCATGCTTGCACTCCACATGTACACATGTATTATTTCTTTCTACGTGCAAGCTGGTACCATGATTCGCCGTGACAACATGAGAGAACGACTACGCAGGCAGTGGCCCTTGAAAAGAAGAAATTATGAACAAGCCGGTTGTTGACCTGTTGCAGTAAATAGGGCCGAGCTGTTGATAAGTCTTTAAAAAAAGATGTTGGAAAAAAAAAAAAAACCTGCCAACGCCTCGCTTACTAGGACACGCCACACCATCCTACCATACAATGAGCGACAGGCACCAACCTCGGAGTAGAGGGTCTGCATGCCGCGGCATTCATCAAGCTGACATCGTCATGCTCAATCAGGCAGCGACGATTTGTGTGACAAGCAGTTAGGTAAGGTAAGGTAAGGTTACATTACTATATGATGACAAGCAGTTAGTTTGTTGACAGCTGACAGTTTTTGTAGAAAAAGAACGCAGATAGTGTAAACACGGTGCCAACCAAATTGCCTACACTGACATAGTAGGCAGCGCAGATAAACTATCAGAGCAAGGCCTAGTTCTGAGAAACACTGCCAACAAAACACTGCCCTCTTGGCTGCTACCAAACTAACAGCACATGCTTTAAAAGCCTCTTCTCGTCCTGACGCCATCCTATTCTTATCTAGCACTGTGTGCTCCTCTCGCGTAACCACCCGCAACTCAAATTTTCAACAGCTTGCTAAAAACAAGAAATTGGATCCAAACCAGTGGGAGGTTCACCTGATTGAGTTTAAATTTTGTGAAGACACTAGGCCCGATCCCCAACTCCAAAAAGCAAAAGCACAACACAGCATGCTTATTGCCAACCTAAACAGACAAGGATATAGGGAATTCTAGCTTCACGTGATCCTTGTTGGAGCTATTGGGACTATCTACAAAGACTATACAGACTAACCTCTGGCAGACCTTAATCTACCATAAGATCAAAAAACTGACAAACAAACTGAATGAACACTCCATCAGACATGCATCTGCACTCATAAAAACAAGGTATGCACTGCAATACAACACAAGCAACAACAGTCAAGGATCGGGTCTGGGTGCTATGGCACACAACCCCCCTGACCCACACTAATTTCTTTTTAATTGTTTGCGCTGGGGCGGGGTTGCCTGGTGCGGGCACCTAAGTAGCCCCCTCCCTTAATCATGCTGGCTGTGTCACCACTACCAGCGGAGTCTTTCCTTTTTTTTCTTTTCAAAATTCACTAACCTTAACCATTAACCCGCCGTTGAAACGCGCAGTAAGTACCCCCAGACTGCAGTAGGGAGATCCCCCTAGCAAGTATAGGCATCACAGCAGTCTGTATTTCCTTGGAAATGAGGCAGGTAGAGCCACATGCGCGTAATTCTTTTTTCCGGGATCGAGGGATCTTGCATATAAAAAGCCAAATCTCTGCTGCCACCGCAGCAGAGCTTCGTGAACGGAACCGATTACTTGCTGTCTTAATTTGAGGCAATCAGGATCTAAAGGAGCATATTTTCCCCTTCATCAGGGCATGTGCAAACTGCAATGTTGATCATTTCAATTTATTGACTCTCGCCAGTCAGCTCCTCGGGGCAGTGTAGCTGTCGATCAAGCCAAAAAAAAACTGGCCTATCACAGTTTGCGTATACAATTTACAGTTGGCGTCTAATAAAATACACGATAAGAAAATTCTGTAGATGTTCTTGTGTGTCAATAAACGTAACAGTTCGCTGGCGACACTACTCACAAAAAACTCAAAAGATGCTGCTATTTAGATCGTTGGCAAAGCATGGGAAGTTTCTGAACGGTAATAGACTACCCCACCAAGCACTCCGCCTGCACAGCACTGTTGCAGCCCCCCCTACTCACAACCTAGCACAGTGGGCTGCAAACCAAGAGAGGCCTTGGCACGGACAATCCCTCACCAGAGCCGCAGCAACAAACGGACAGGTGCCCCAGAAGCTGAAGTACGAGCTAAGGACTCCCACCAAAGGTTAGAGCTGGTACCCACCTTACATACGCGCTTGCGTATCCAAAACCCACCCTCATTTGCATGCGAACTTACATATACATTTCGTGCAAGCATGCGCACGCGCACACTTACACACACAAATTTAACTCTCTCTCTCTCTCTCTCTCTCTCTCTCTCTCTCTCTCACACACACACACACACACACACACACACACAACTCGCACACACACTTACACACACGCATACACACAAAACTCACACACACACTCACACACACATACACACAAACACACACATGTACACACACGCACACACACACACACACACACAAACACAAACACACACACACACACACACACACACACACACACAAACAAACAAACAAACACAAACACCCTCCACGCACTTGTGCTTACACGCCCCACAGATGATGTGGAGGTCACTTATTCACGCTCCAGCGGTGCTGGTGGCCAGAACGTGAACAAGTTGAGCACCAAGGCGGACCTGCGCTTTGACTTGCGCAAGCAACCTTGGATTCCGGATGAGGTCAAGGATGCCATACGCGTAGCGGTGAGTGTTCTCATGTAATGTTTAACACCTTCTTCTCGTGTTTTTTTTTGTCTGTGCATTCATATTTGCATAAGGGCACGTCTCTGTTTGTGTGTTGAGGGAAGGGTGTGTGTGTGTAAGTGCACGTGTGTGTTCTGTTACACAAAGCAAGAAACTTGAGTTGCTAGTGACCAGACCAAGTGTATAGGACATAGTCGTGTTTTATTGCAGCTGTGGCACCGTTTGACCAGGCATTATTTATGCCTAATTGCATCATCTGTGAACATTGAAGGGTGTGTCTGGTGACGCTGGCCTTGCCGTTTCTGTGCACCGCAGGGTGTAAGAAGGGAAATGTTTAGGATTGGCCAGGACCGTGTTTGGGGTTTCCGTATACGTATGTATACCATGAATATACCGTATATATATATATATCCACCGTATATATATATCCGTATCCCAAGTTGGATGGAGGAAGCAGCTTGGTATTTTCGCCTGGCAGTGTGACATACTAGGAAAGAAGATAAGCCCGCTTGCAAACCCTGTATGTTTTATGTACCTATGCAACTAAGCACCGGTATGCCCTTTTGATGTGTGCACAGTTCATACATACGTAGGGTTGGCCAGAATTGTATATATACACTGTATATGACCGTATATTTGATGATTTCATTGCCAAAAATACCGTATATATATGGTTCTGGCCAACCCTATACATACGCAAGTGCTCACATTTCTGTTACCTTTGTCCACTAGTAAAATGAAGAGCGGATCAAATCATTTACCTGTATGACAACATACACTTTGTCACACCCACACACCACACATCTCCATGGCTGATGCATGGGCATGACTCTTGATTGCTTATTGTTATAGCTGAGGACTTATGCACTGTCGACAAGCTGACGCGCCAGCTTGTCGGCAGTGCATAAGTCCTCAGCTATAACACTTATTATTGCCCGGTTATCATTGCTTGCTTTAAAGTCGGCACGGATGAAGAGCAATGCAAACAAGAAGAATACAACTGTACCTTTTTATACAGTACTAGGTACAAAAGTGGCTCCTTTTCCTTAAAAAATGTGAGAAGTAGTCATCACTGCCTGCGTAGTTCTTTTTTCCCCTTCATATTTTCTTAAAACATCATCAGAAATGTAGCAGTAGGAACTAAGGATCTACTCCTTACGCATCCCGCCCTTACATGTATAATGTGTAGGGTTGGCCAGAACCGTATATATGCACCGTACATGACCGTATATTTGGAAATTTTGTATACACCACTGTATATATATGGTTCTGGCCAACCCTCATAATGTGTACGTTAGTGACATCCGAACAAAGCCCGATCCTCAATCCACTTCAATCGCGTCATTCTCTATGCAATGTGTATGTGTGTGCTCCCACAGGAAAAGAACCGCTTCAACAAGGAAGGCGTGCTGGTCATGAGCTCGCAACGGTTCAGGACGCAGGCGTAAGTCAGGGCCGGGTGTGGGTCAGCATGAGTATACATGCTGCTTGTGACGGGTGTGGGTCAGCATGAGTTTACGTGCTGCTTATGACGGGCGTGGGTCAGCATGAGTTTACGTGCTGCTTATGACGGGTGTGGGTCAGCATGAGTTTATGTTTTACTTATGACAGGCGTGGGTCAGCATGAGTTTACGTGCTGCTTATGACGGGCGTGGGTCAGCTTGAGTTTACGTGCTGCTTATGACGGGCGTGGGTCAGCATGAGTTTACGTACTGCTTATGACGGGCATGGGTCAGCATGAGTTTACGTGCTGCTTATGACGGGCGTGGGTGAGCATGAGTTTACGTTCTGCTTTTGACGGACCTGGGTCAGCATGAGTTTATGTACTGCTTATGACGGGCGTGGGTCAGCATGAGTTAACGTACTGCTTATGACGGGCGTGGGTCAGCATGAGTTTACGTACTGCTTATGACGGGCGTAGGTGAGCATGAGTTCCCGTTCTACTTATGACGGGCGTGGGTCAGCATGAGTTTACGCGCTGCTTATGACGGACGTGGGTCAGCATGAGGTCACCTGCTCTTATGAGTAGGGTTGGCCAGAACCATACATGTATATACGGTGTATGTACGGTAATGTTGGCAGGGAAATCACCAAATATACAGTCATATACGGTGTATATATAAAGTATACGGTTCTGATCAACCCTAGTTATGCCTTCCAGATGAACCATTGCAAGCTCATAAGTCAGGGCCTGATGTGGGTCACCATCAGCTTTGCTATGCAGGCATCAGTCATAAGTCATAAGCAGGCAAGCTTGGGTTGCAATCAGAATATGTGAAGTTTGCCTTTGATTTAGTCCTGTATGTAGAGGTTGGCCAGAATGGGGCTTACACGTTGCTCTGTCTGTGGCTGCCAAGTTGGAAACACGGTTCATGGCCTTGTTTTTGGACGAATGTTGCTTGATTGGTCGTATACGTACCTTACTGAAATGGTTGGCACACCCTGCCAAAATGGATGCCGATATTTGATGGTGGAGTTGGTGTCACTGTACTTTTCAGGGAAGCTGCTGGCCACAACCTTTCGCTCCTCTGTGATGGTGCGCCCCTAGTGCATACGCCACTTGTCCCAACCGCGCAGGCAGACTTCAGAGGATGCCCAGGGAAGCTTCTGCAGGCCATGACCTGTTGCATCCCCTTTCTGTGATGGCACGCCCCTTGTGCATACGCCACCTGTCCCACCATGTAGGCAGAATCTGGAGGATGCCTTAGGGAAGCTGCAGGCCATGATCTATGCGGCAGTGGAGGCCGTCACGCCAGCAGAGACGGACCCAGAGACGATTAAGCGGGTCAAGCAAAAGTGGGTTTTTCAAAGGAGGGGGGGGGAAGACTGTGGCTACTATCTGGTTGACCAAATTTTTTGCAAATGTGTTAGTGCACTTTGCACTCACGGGATGTATGTACGCTTGATGTAGATCAAAGCTACTACGTTGCTACATTACGGTTCTAGACCAAATTGCCCTGATGACCGGGCCACTCTGCAGTGAGCATGCAGACCCAGGGTCGCAAATGAGTTGGCAGTAACGATGGAAATCTGCATTGTTTATACATGTGCTTGAAGGCCAGGCCTGACTTTAAGCATGTGCCATGTGCCATCGGCCCTGCAACCCTAAATTATATTAATGTGTTGTCCCCCTACCCCTTGTAAGTGTGAGCACGATCCCACGCTGCCGGTATATGCTGCTTCCAAAAGATTGCGCAGAGAAGCTACAAGAGCTGCATCCCGCGAAGTGGTGGATCTTCGCAGCTCTGTTCCTTTGACTGCATGGTCCAATTGTTTCCAGTGGTACTTGAATCATGTTGTTAGTCTTCTTCTGTGCTGATCTGACTTTGTGTCAACCTTTGCCCTTTGTCCAGGTAGAAAAAAGGGAAAAAGAAAAATACTTGCACATTAAAATCCACTCCCCACTTTAATCAAGGAAAAGGAGCAGCACTGATATCGGTTACCGTATAGCTCCTCCACCAAATTAACAAGAAATAGATCAATGGGGATCAGGTGGTTTGCAGGCTTGACCTGAAACTGGCTCCTAATGAGGGTTGATAATAGTACCGGAAAACTACTTTAAGGAGTGCAAATATCGCCCGTAGTTGTGCTGCTCTGCACACTGCCTGGTGTATTTTCATTACCTACTTCACTTGTTTAGCTTGCTTCATATATTGGACGTGTTTAAATTTCCTCCTTGCGCGCCTCGCTTGCAGTATTAAAGCTGGGAAGGAGCGGCGGTTGGATTCCAAGAAGAAGGATTCATTCAAGAAGCAGGGGCGGGGCAAGAAGGTTTCGATGGATTAAGCACACAGTCTTGAGGCAGCATTTCTATGCAGCCGCAAATTATGGCCACACATGGTAAGAACGACGGTCTGGATAGATACCAGCTTTTTTTGATGAACTTGGCAATTGAAGATTTATATGGCGGCAGTCGCATACATTGAACAGAGAGGGAGCAATAACAGGAACCAAGTGCTGGAACTTGATGCTCTTCTATATTTTTGCTTATGTTTCTGCTTGTTTAGAGTGAGAGGTATGTTTTCAGAGCGCGCACTCCTTGCTTGCTTTTATGTTCAGCTGCTGGACTCTCCCGGGTTCCTTTGAGCCTAATGTACCATGTTAAACGCAAGAAAACATGCACAAACGAGTGGGCTTGACGATTCGAAGGCGCAAATTTGAGTGAAATCGAGTCAATCCCTCAATCCGCTTTTTCCGAATTACAAAATTGATAAGCAATATAAACAAATTTACATAATGGATTGGAGGCCAGGGATGCCCCAAAATCCGGGAATGCAGTTCCCGACCTCATTCCCCATGCCTGGTGGGATGCCGAATTTCGGGGGTAAGGAAAGCACGCATTTCTGCCTGATATATAGTCTCCACGACAGACGCGCTGAAAGTGGCCATTAACCGGTTATCAAAAACTGTCCTCCCTCTGTCCACCAGGACCCATGGGCTTTGGGATGCCCAGGCCGGGAATGATGGGCGCTGGTCCAGGCGGCATGATGGGCATGATGGGCAACCAAATGGGAATGATGGGGAGACCCAACCTGATGCAGCAGCAGCAGCAGCAACTGCACCTGCAGGAACAGCAGCAGCAGCAGCAGCAGCAGCCCATGGGCATGCTGGCAGGCATAAAGAAGGCAAACGCAGGTAGGAGCATGCCTGTCAGGGCTCTGTTAAGGGGCTCGCAAAAGCAGCTCTGCACCTGCGTGCCACTACTACCTACAGGGAGAACATAGACGCCAGGCAGAAGCTCTGTGCCTGCTCAAAAGTCAAACGTGCTCATTCAAATGACATGCAGACTCTCTCTCTCTCTCTCTCTCTCTCTCTCTCTCTCTCTCTCTCTCTCTCTCTCACACACACACACAATATGAACACACACATACACATACACATACACATACACAAACACACATGCACACGCACATATGCATGCGTACACACACACACACACGCACACAGACACATATGCACACGCACATATACATGCGTGCACACACACACACACACACACACACACACACACACACACACACACACACACACACACACACACACAGACGCATGCATGCACTCACTCACACTCACACGTACATAGGCATACGCACAAACTCATTAATACATATACATGCGCACTTACGCATGTGTACACACACAGAGGCATGTGTCTACATGAGCATGCACATTCAATACACAGGTATACAGCTTTTTGCATGCTTGCATGCGCAGCACAATCCTGCAAACTTATTCTATCGGGTCCATATCTTAAAAGAGCCCCTGATGCATTCGACGGAGTTGCTGGGCTTGAAGAGCCCCTGTGCCATGAAAAGTTTGGACATAACTGTTTGCGTTCTTTCTTTGTTCGCACCTGTTCTGCACAATACTCAGGCCCACAACACGTTGTTTGCTAACATGCGCGCTGTTTGCTTGAGCAACCTACTCAGAAGTTTAACTAAGAACTGCTAGGTGGTGTAGGGGGCTGTGTGTGAAATGTATGTGTGGGTGGGCTTACTTGCGCTTCTGTGTAAAAGCTGTTTATTCACTATGTACATTGCATGTTTGTGCGAACAGGTACAAGTGTAAACCACATGATGCACATATTTACGCACACAGGTGCTGGGGCCATTGAGAAGAGCTGCACGGTGTATGTGGGCAAGATTGCCAGCAGTGTGGACGACCAAGCCCTACGGGCGCTGCTTGAGGCGTGTGGGCCCATCAAAAGGTGTGTGTGTGTGTGTGTGTGTGTGTGTGTGTGTGTGTGTGTGTGTGTGTGCCCGTATTTGTATGTGTACGAACAAGTACATGTGGAATGTTGGTGTGGAGCAGGTGTTGCTTGTGGGTGCTCAAATCAGGGGGTGTTTGCATGTTTGTGTTTACTTGATTTGTATAGGGTGTTACAGCCACAGGTTTGTCAAGATGCAATTGGAAAAGGAACCAGAGCTTAAGAAATTGGAGACATATGGCATCTGCTCAAGTTCATCTTTAGCCCTCTGTCCCTGCACTGTGTGTCCCTGTACTGTGTGTCCCTGCACTGTGTGTCCCTGCACTGTGTGTCCCTGCACCGTGTGTCCCTGCACTGTGTGTCCCTGCACCGTGTGTCCCTGCACTGTGTCCCTGCACTGTGTCCCTGCACTGTGTCCCTGCACTGTGTCCCTGCACTGTGTGTCCCTGCACTGTGTGTCCCTGCACTGTGTGTCACCCCATATTTGCACCAGGATTGAACAGGCCCCATGGATTATTTCAAAGGGGATGATCTCAAAGGGCGACCCTTGCGGGCGAGTTCCCGTGCTGCCCTATCCTCTTTTTCCTGGAGGGGTCTTTGTTGATTCCTTGTGCCTCAATTTAAACAGAGCAGAGGACCCAGAGACAGAGGCCCAAAGAACAGAGCAGCGCCCATGCGTTTAGATGTCGCCCCATTCCCTTTTACCAATCACCAGTGTTGCATTTCTTCTCGCAGTTGGAAGCGGGCAGAGGACCCAGAGACAAAGACCCCAAAGGGCTTCGGTTTCTGCGAGTTTACTGAGGCTGAGGGGGTGCTGAGGGCTATCCGGTTGCTCAACAATCTCAAGGTGTGTGTGTGTGTGTATGTGTGTGTGTGTGTGTGTGACTCACAGCGCCAGTGTCTAGGGGAAGGGTGGAGGGTGAGAAGGGCTAATACATGGAGAGTGGCTAGGAAAAGTAATCCAGGGAGGTGCAAGATGGAATGATGCAAACGCAATTGGCATGAAAGGAACGCAATTGGCATGAAAGGGATGATGCAAACGCAATTGGCATGAAAGGAATGATGCAAACGCGATTGGCATGAAAGGAATGATGCAAACGCAATTGACATGAAAGGAATGATGCAAACGCAATTGGTATGAAAGGTTTGGTGTCTAAATGGCAATGAAACAAACACACAGGGTTGGCCAGAGCCGTTTATGTAAATGTACACCGTAGGTCCACGATCACTGTGTGACATCAAATCTAAACAAAAAGCGCTCTTTCTCGCCCAACTATTACTATCCGAAGTGATTGTGGACCTGCAGTATATGAATATACGTAGGGTTGGCCAGAACCGTTATATATGGTTTGTTTGGCAGGGAATCACCGAATACGATGCATATATACAATTTGAGCCAACCCTATATATATGGCGTGTTCACGGTACTTTTAGCACAGAAAACAACTGTGCATATAGAGTTGGCCAGAACCGTATATATGCGGTGTATATACACGGTATTTTTCGCAGGAAAATCACGAAATATACGGTCGTATGCGGTGTATATGAATGTATGGT
>Ga0307947_1000344_pt1 | contig 31590 bp, 30 predicted proteins | sample OrgLakmetagen232_FD_201840 | JGI IMG/M metagenome (GOLD analysis project Ga0307947, IMG submission 201840) | Saline water microbial communities from Organic Lake, Antarctica - #232 | ecosystem: Environmental > Aquatic > Non-marine Saline and Alkaline > Saline | place: Antarctica: Organic Lake...
ATGTATGTATGTATGTATGTATGTATGTATGTATGTATGTATGTATGTATGTATGTATGTATGTCCGTCCGTCCGTCCGTCCGTCCGTCCGTCCGTCTGTCTGTCTGTCTGTCTGTCTGTCTGTCTGTCTGTCTGTCTGTCTGTCTGTCTATCTGTCTGTCTGTCTGTCTGTCTGTCTGTCTGTCTGTCTGTCTGTCTGTCTGTCTGTCTGTGTGCGTTCATGTCCATTAAAAAGTGCAATTTGCAGGAGAAATGTCAGGACTTGGTCAGCTTTGCCACATCAGGGTTAGATGACAACAAACGAGACGCGAAGTGGGCGTCACTCGTACCTAATCCTGCTGCCATGCTTCAGTGTTGTGATGTCTTGCTACCAGGATAGGGACGCCACACATGCCTTCAGACAAGAGGAAGCTGTCTGGATTTTGGCTTCTTTGACGACCTCGCATTGACAGTCACTGCACATCACGTCTCATGCGCAATCGAGCACACACCTCACCTCACACCAGCAACCAGGGTGCACCTTAATTTGCACCAGACATCAGGGGAAACCTCACCTTTTGAACTATCAGGGAACACTTCTCACCTTGCACCAGCAACAGGGGTGCACCTTAATTTGCACCAGAGATCAGGGGAAAACCCATCTTATGAAATATCAGAGAACACTTCTCACCTTGCACCAGCAACCAGGGTGCACCTTAATCTGCACCACACATCAGGGGACACCTCACCTTGTGAACTGTCAGAGAACACTTCTCACCTTGCACCAGCAACCAGGGAACACTTCGAATTGGCACCAGCAACCAGGGTGCCTCTCACTTGGCACCAGCAACCAGGGAACACTTCGCACTTGGCACCAGCAACCAGGGTGCATCTCACTTTGGACCAGCGACCAGGGTGCATCTCACCTCATGGGCTGTCAGGGAACATTACTCACCTTGAACTAGTTTTCTTACGGCTGCGTACATGGAGGGTTCTACCCGTGTTGCTGCAGGCAGGTGAGTTGAAAAAAGATGTGTGGCACAGTAACGAGAAAGAAGATACAGGCCAATTGGACTGCATTGCTGCAGGCAAGGAATCGACGTTCAGGGCAATCAAGATTGAGTCACAGCATGAGGGGCATGGAAAGCCCCATTTGGTGCACAGAGAACTAAGTAAAATCGTGATTCAATTGATAGGGTTGGTCAGAGCCATGTATATATATCCGGTATATACACGTTTTTTTTGGCAGGGAGATCACCAGATATATGGTCAAACACGGTGTATATATACGGTTCTGGCCAACCCTACACACTTAGCGTCAACAAGGATACGGGCACTGACAGCTCTACCCATGCTCAGGACACCATGTAACAAGTCGATTATGGTCAGAGCAGTAATTGAGCAATGCAATAGAACTGACAGCTCCACACGTTTACAGGGTACCAAGTAGCAACGTCATAACGTCATGCTTATATGGAATAGTAATGGGACGTAAGTTGAGCATGAGCAAAGGATTAATCATTGTGGGGTGTGCTCATCACTGCGTGCGTACTTTGGATTGTGGCACAGACAGCTCCACCCTAGTTGCTGCACACAGTGCAGGGACACTCGTGAACTAAAGAGAGAACAGCAAACACCAGGAATCCTGCTGTTGCGTGGTACTTGTTGTTCATGCCTTGCTTGTGTGCAACCAGTTGGAGTTGATGACGAGGGGTGAGACATATAGCCCCAGCAATGTGTATTGCACTGCCAATCGAAATGCTCCCAAAGACAACAGTGCACTCGTAAGTAATAAGTAATAGACGATTGCGGGCCAGCGCTTGATGTTGTATAAGCTATTTAAAGGAAAAACAAACAATGCATACCTAAAACCACTCTTTGTCTTGTGGCAATAGATTGAAGGGAGGCAGCCAGTTGGTCCGGGCTCTTCCCCGTCCCAAAAACGACCTGTTTGATCAAACCAGGTGGTCAGAGCCTCGTAGCAGTGAGCACTTGAGCGACACATGCACTCGTGCGCATACGCACACACACACACACACATACACACACGCACACACCAAGCAGACACATGTGGGCAGACACATACTTTAATAATACGGTCCTACAAAGGGAGTTATAAAATTCTGGACCTGGCTAGACAATAACTCAATTGGTAAATGAGAGTATAACTGAAGTTCAAGCCAGCATTGCAGCAGCAGAAACTGACGCTCGTCATGACATGACGCTGCACAGAGGGAGGGGGTCAATTTGGCAACTGCTCATCATTTTCTCTTCTTTAAAACGTCCACACAAAGGGTACGCACCTCCGGCACTCCAGTAGGCTGCTGAATGATGTCCATGATCTGCAACCAAACGGAAGTACCATAAATCACTAGCGTAACTGCAACACACGTAAGCGTACACGCACACATGATATGTTCAATGCAACTCTGTAAGGTACACGCAGCCGCAAAGAAAGAACAAGAGCACATAATGTGTACTCGCTTGCAGCAGAGCACGTCATCGCACTGGCTTGCAGCACTTATAGCACCACGCATACGTTTGACACGCTGGAGGGGTCCGTCTGCATGAGTTTGCTCTGCTGTACTGCTTGAGCTGTTTGAGCAGCGGAAAACGCAGCCAACTGATGCGCAGCATCCTCTGGCTCAAGGTCACCCCTGCAATCATTTGGTATTCAAACAGAGCTCACACAGCTGCCGTGACTTTGCTTACGCTACAATGAGGGGAGCCACGGTAATTACCGCTGTATTTGGTTGCGTATTGTAGACGCAATCTACAAGATTTGCCTTAAAGACGTAAGGTCAAAGCGTCTTACTGCTGGCTGCTCACTATAGGCCAGCGTCTTGTGCAAGAAACGCAAAACCCTCCTAGATGGGCAAATGAATGAGTGCAGCATGTGCCTCAAAGAAAAGGACAATGATTAGGAGGAAAGGGGTCAGGGTTTACATACGTGCCCGCAGCAGGCAGCTCCCCTACAGCTAGCGAATAGCCACGATTTCTTATGGGTCAGGGGGATTGTGGGATGTGGCACCCAGACTGAAGCCTTGCTATCTCCAAGTTGTTTTGCATTTCTGCATTTCCAGACAGATTCTCTTAAAATCGTTTTCTATATTGGGAGGGTTTCCTCAGAGATACCATTTCAGACTTTGTCCCTCATAAATTCATGTCAAAAGTGGCTTTCTAATTTACCCCCGTGGTGTAATTTCAGAGGTCCTCAAAACCTAAAAAAGGTAGCAATAAGTAGGCGGTTCTCAATATGTAAAGAAAGCGATGATTTTCTTTGTATACCCTGTCCGGTAGAACCAGGCCAAACGAGTTCCAGCAATAACCGCTCTCAACACATTGGCAGGTTATTCTGTGATAACAGGAAAGGAGGAGGGTTTGGTCCCGCTGCATCTTCACATTTCATGGAATGTTTCATGGATATGTTTACAGTTGAGAGCCCATTTTGTGCACTAACTACATTTTGGGGAAGGGTGTTTTCTTTGGGTGTGCAGGTAGCCACTCGTCTTTGACAATTTATCCAGAACAGAAGCTTCAGCAGGTCTTTCCTGTTCTTTTGGGGAGAGGGACAACAAATACAGGGATCCAGAAAACAGAATTTCTTCCGACGAGGGCAGGCCAACCAACCGGCAATTTTTTTTTGGGAGCCACAACAGGAGGGCCCACCTGACCACACTTCGAATGACATCTAGCGATGATTCCTCAGACAAAGCCAGGCTCTCCTTAGTGGAAAAAGAGGATGAGTTGACTTCTCCTTGGTTTGCACCTGCGAGATGATGTACGTGAAAAACGTCACCACAGTGTGATGAAGCGCAGCGCACGTGATGATGAGTGCTCTTGGATGAGCATTCCTGCTACTGAGAGGGAAAGGGATGCGCAGGCCGTTTTCTGAGTCTTAGCGTTAGGTCAGGCTGCTCCTGCTTCCTCTGCGTGCATGCTCGTTGATGTGTGTTTACTTTGTTCGACCCTGTTGTGATTGATCAGATGTGAACTGCAGATGCACGTCTGTGGAAATTGTGGGAATTCCTTCAGGAGGATGTGACCCTAGACGCAGCTGGCAGAGCTAGGAAATAGTCTTTGAGAGGTGTCACTGACTAAAAATTTGGCGAGCTTCACTCACTTCTGCACATGTGCAGTCTCAACATGTGCCTCCTCACTGGGACCACTGGGTAACTCAATGCAGAGGCACAGGGACTCAGACGTGATGAAAGCATAGTTCCCTAGGGAGGACTCAGGTACTCAATGGATCAGGTCCCTCACAACAACCCCCCCCCCGTTCTCAAAACAATTTGCACGGATGGTTAAAAAATAAAAATAATTAGGAGGAAAGGCTGTCCGGCTTGCACTTTAGGTCTGCAAATGCCTATTCTGTCGTTTGTTTGATATTAACAAAATATGATTTCCGCACTGGCCTGGGTGCCCAAGGGCGCATGTAACGAGAAACCAAAGCACGAGCAGCACGACGAGTCGGAGCTGGAGGCCATAAAGCGGGAGCTTCAGGAAAAAGCAGAGCGGGGGGTGTTGAGGGATGCTGACTGTGAGGATTTAGAAGAAGAAGAAGAAGAAGAAGAAGACGAGGAGGGGGGGAGCAGCGACGAGATGCAGGACGCAGCGGCAGCAGCCAGCACGAGCGAGGAGGAGGAAGAGGGCGGAGAGAGTGCAGTGGCAAGGGCCAGGGCCGTTGCAGCGGCCGTGGCTTCCACCAGCAGCGGCGGCTCCAAAAAAATGGGGGGAGGGGGGGGGACCTCCACAGACAACATTGAGGCTTCCCTTCGTGAGCTGGTGAGCTGCCACTGGCTTGGAGGAAGGACTGCTTAATTGCTCAGCTCCCTGTGCTTGTCTCGCACACTTTGCACCCCTGGTTTTTGCGTCGCACGGGTGATGTTCACTCTTCAAAACCCTAGGGGCTGCACACATGCCATACGCAAGCATTTACCATCATACCTGCAAACAACAGCACCTCATGTGTACACACATGTTGGAAAAAGCACAACTATCGCATGCTCGCAAACTGTTAATGGTACAATGGGGGGTGACCTTCGCAAACTGTTAAGCAGACGATACATTGCACGTGCAGCTACCACCCCATGCTTTCTTTCTCGTCTAATCATTTCTTGCATGTGTGGATGGATACAGGGGCGGAGGCAAGTGGCTAAACCTCTTGGTGTTCAAGCAATGTCCAAAATTTATCGATGACACACACACACACGCACACACACACACACACACACACACACACACACATACATACACACACACAAACACACACACAACACACACACATACACACACACGCACGCATGCACGCACACTTACACGTACGCACGCACACTTACACGTATGCACGCACACTCACACGCACGCACGCTCACTAAAGATAAACATTGGAGCAAGCACACTTCCCCCCCCACACACACACGCGTGTACGTGAGCATTGAACGCGTATTTGTACCCAGGACATGGATAACTACGATGACGATGATGGTGCCAATTTGGTGTCGAGAGGCATGGGCGGCCAGGCACAGGACATTTACCCTGAGGATGACCCCTACATGGTAGTTTTGAATGTTATGCAAGCTGGCCAGTAAATACTGTACATGACCGAACTTTGTCGTAGTTTTCTTGCTTAGAATACCGTACCATTGTATATGCGTATATATGTATGGTTTTGGCGAGCGTTGATGAGCGTTGATGTTTGTGAAAAGTGTTGTATGAAGTGCCTGCCATGTTATGTGTGAATGTGCTGAGGAGAGATCATCAGTTTAATTGAAGTGCCCGCGGCAGTTCATTGCCGTGGCGCTGTACATGGAATTTCAGCAGCAGGCAGGGATACCTACAAGGGGATAAAGGGTTTCCTTGGTGTATAATTGTATTTGTTGCACTGCCAAATGCGCAGCACATTGACACACATACACACACGCCACAGGCAGCGGACGAAGGGGACTCTGAGGATGGGTCTGAAAAGGCCGATATAGAGATTAAGCCCTCGGATTTGGTCATTATGGCTGCACGGAATGAGGTGAGTGAGCAGGCCTTTGCCTTTGCGTGTGCTTGTGTGAGTGCGTATACGTGTACCTGTGCGTTTGCGTTTGATTGTGTGTGTGTGCGCGTGTGTGAATGTGTATTAATGGCTATGCCGTTGCTGGACTGCAACGATGCACGCAGAGACACACACACACACATACATACACACACAAACACACAAACACACACAAACATCCACACTGCAGGATGACGTGAGCACACTGGAGCTGTGGGTGTATGAGGAAGCAGACACGCTCGGTGAAGAAGCCAATGTGTATGTACACCACGAGCTCATGCTGCCGGCCTTCCCCCTCTGCTTAGCCTGGCTGGACTGCCCCATAGTGCGGCAGCACGGCAGGTGCGCGTATATGTGTATGTACGTACCGTACTGCCGCGTAAGCAACGCAAGGTTTGAGAACACCCAGTCGGTAAACCCCAATACGAGAGGGCAACGCAATTAATAAACACTGTGCGAACCTATGCTAGGGTTTTAAGCCCCTTTTCCTATCAAGCAGGGAAGACATATACGTGTTCAAAACCAAAGACAGAAATAAGCATGCCTTGGAAAGCAAATAATTAGGGAAATCGGAAATCGGCAACTTTTGGAGTAAATATTCACTTTTGGGTGTTTTGACCTGGATTTGTATGAAGGACCTCTAGAACACACCTGTCATTTGCGCCAATGCAAGCTTTGCGAGGCCTTTTTGACTCAGTTGTTTTTGTTGGTCACAACACTCCGTGAGGGGGTCAAAAACATTTGCGCCACGCGGTGATATATCGGCGGTACGGTATGTATGTGTGTGCAGGTATGTATGTGTGTGCAGGTGTGTGTAATTGCTTGTGTGTTTGTATGTTATTGTGTGTACGTGTGTGTGTGCGTGTGTGTGTGCTTGTGTGTGTGCGTGCGCTGGTTACCTGTTTGACAAAGCCCTATAAATCATTTGCCCTGCTTCAAGCCAAGGAGGTTAGTATGCTGAATTATATTGGGAGAGCCAGACCTGTGTGGTGATGGCCAGCATTAGTTTGCCGGGCTTAAGGGCTTATTTTGGGGGCTGGTTGTGTAGCGTTGCAACAGCGCACTCCTTTTTCTGTGCTGTCCACGCAGTGGCGATGCCAGCACCAGTGCGCCAGACCCAAGGGCCAAGAGCAATTTTGTGGCAGTGGGCAGCATGGAGCCTGGAATCGAGATATGGGACCTAGATGTAATAGACGCGGTGAGGGGGTAAGCTTGCTAGTTTGGCAAGCACGGGTGCTTCTAATTCGGAGCTTGGGCTGAGATCCAAGACCTGGATTGATGGAATGAATGCTGCGTTAAGGGAGGGACGAGGATTTTACTTGTATAAATTTTGCGAATGGGTATAGTTTTTCAGGTGCACCGGTGGGCAGGATTGTGATGCCAGTCATCAGGGAGACCAGGAAAGGGGTGTGTGTGCTCCTCGCCCACAGCTCCCTGCTTGGATTCTGTGACCTTGCAAATCCAGTGCCTGTAGGGTTGCAAGATGGGGCCTGGATGCAAAGAGATGCGGTAGGAGGGATGTTTAAGGAGTGTGAGGAGAGTGTGACCCTGAGCTGCCTTTACGACCTGGCACTGTCGAGCATTTGTGACTGCGTTACGAGCAGGTCTTGGCACGTAGTCGCAGGTAATGAAGACTTCACAGGGCACTTCACAGGGCACGTAGTCGCAGCTAATGAAGACTTCACAGGGCATTGAACGTTTGCAAAGCCAGTTATTGTGGGGGGAGCTAGCAAGGCTATGCTTGTACACGACAACACTTACACATGCACACACACGCACGCCTACTTATAGGTTGAGCCCACAGCCGTTTTGGGTGGTTTAGACAAAGCTGCTGGAGAGGCTGCGTTACAAGAAGCTAAAGAAGCAGCAGGGGGGAAATTAGACAAAGCCAAGAAAAAGGTGTGCATGTGTGTGTATGTATTGTGTGAGTGCCTGCAAGCGTGCGTGTGTGTATGTGCATGTGTGTGTATTTGTGTGTGTGTGTGTGTGCCTGTCTGTTGATGGATGTGTTTGTGCATGTGTGTATGTATTGTGTGAGTGCCTGCGTGCGTGCATGCGTGCGCACATACCTTTCTCATGCTTGCAGAAACCAGGGTGGTCGAGCAACTTATTCAAGTCTAGGAATGCCCCACGTTTTAAAGCTCTAGTCTGAAATTCACGCTAGGAACTTTGCTGCGTATGCACTTGTACATGCACATACAGGTATGTACTGCACCGCGTATGTATGTGCAGGTATGTACAGTATGTATGTGCAGGTATGTACAGTATGCACTGCACTGCGTATGTACTGCACTGCGTCTGCACCTGTACATGTACACGCACCTGTACAGTACCATGCTCACTGTTGAACTATGCCAAAACCTGTGCGCCTCACGCTCCTTAAGTGTGTGTGTGTGTGTGTGGTGGGGGGGGGTGCAGTACTCAAGAGTAAGACATTGCTGAAAAACATGCCAAAAAGCTGCAGGGATCTATTTTGCTGTCCTTGTTCACTCCCCTTTGGTGGCGCAAGAGCCTTGGATGCACATGGTTCAGGGATTAGTGTGATGACTAACAGCGCGACATCGATACACGCTGTGTGCTGCCTTTGATGTGCGCAGAAGTTGAAGGATAAGGTGAAGAGGAAGGGGCCTGTGTACGTGTCAGGCAGCCACACAGATGCTGTCCTAGGACTGTCCTGGAACAGAGAATACCGAAACGTACTCGCGTCTGCTTCTGCCGACAAGACCGTCAAGGTGGGCGCACATGCATGTCCGATTCGTGTTGGGGAGGGTCGTGTTGGGGAGGGTTGCAGGTGAGGTGAAGGGTGTGTGGAATGGTTTGGGTGTGGGTGTGGGTGGGGTGGGGGTATGGTGGATATCAGCATTTCCAGTGTATTCGTGATCTGTGGCACACAACAAACACACTTTAGGGCTTCAGGTGTGGGATGTAGCCAGGCAGACAATGCCGCACACCTTTCAGCACCATATATAACGCATAGAAAGACTAGTTGCAAGCTGTGGCATACCACATACGTTCTTGCTTCAGGTGTGGGATGTATCCAGGCAGACAATGCCGCACACCTTTCAGCACCATACATAGCGCATAGAAAGACTAGTTGCAAGCTGTGGCATACCACACACGTTCTTGCTTCAGGTGTGGGATGTATCCAGGCAGACAATGCCGCACACCTTTCAGCACCATACATAGCGCATAGAAAGACTAGTTGCAAGCTGCGGCATACCACACACGTTCTTGCTTCAGGTGTGGGATGTATCCAGGCAGACGGTGGAGCACACCTTTCAGCACCACACCGACAAGGTGCAAGCCGTTGCTTGGAACCCTGTGGAGACGCCTGTGCTGTTGACTGGAGGTTTTGACAAGCTTGCCGCTCTGGTGAGTGGAGGCGTTGCTGGCGTGCGTGCTCAGTGACGGGCTCGGTGGATGTAGCTTTGTATGCACACAGCTGATGATTTGTCAAGCGCGCCACGCGAGCAAGTGGAGACTGGGCGTGCTCAGTGGTGTGTAGCATGTAGGGTTGGCCAGAACCATATATATACGGTGTATGTACGGTATTGTTTGCAGGGATTTCATCGAATGTAGGGCCATGTACGTAGGGTTGGCCGGAACCGTATATCTGCACCATATATGACCGTATGCATGGTGATTTCCCAGAGGTGGTCATCTGAGGCCCCAAACAGGGGTACTTTAGGATTGTGACTAGAGTATTAGCGCTGGAGCTGGCTGTTTTCAAGCTTAGGACCCAGAGGTAATCCTTCCTCTACTGATAGCACCTAAGCTTGAAAATAGCCAGTTCCGGCGCACATGTCTAATTGCTCGCGGCGTGAACCCTGTTTTTAACCACCATTCTCTCATATCTCATCACCCACTGACCTGATTTGTGTCATTTTAATTTGAATCGTACATTATAATAAAAATATCATTGCAACAAAAATGGGGCAGTACTTGGCCAGATACCCCATTTTGGCCCATTTCCCTTAAACAAAATCAGCAAAAAGGGTGCCAAAAAGGTGGAAAATAAACCTTCACCAATTATACTTTTCAAACCCCAGGATGATTTGGTATCATAAAGGAATTCCTCCTGTCTTGTTTTGGGATAAAAAGAGGCCCTGGTTGAGGCGTGGTGGCCTGTAATGTGGAAACTCAGTGCCAAAATTTGAACTGTATTTCTGTCCAGACCACTGGGGTGGTCCTTTTGGCTTAAAACTTCATGAACCATCTAGTTTTATCATTTAAACATGATTTGCATCTAAAAAGTCACCTTTCAGGACATTTGCTCAGTTGACCCCCTCTGGTGAGATTTCTGCTATAAATACCGTATGTACACCGTATACCTATAAATGTATGGTTCTGGCCAACCCTACATAAACGGCGTATATATACGGTTCTGGCCAACCCTAGTGGTACGTGATTTTGCATGTACGGAGTTAACGACGGGGTAGGTAGATCTGACAAGTTTGCGAGGCTGGTGAGTGGTTTTACACGCACATTGATTGATGCAGAGATGTTTTTAAGACTGCTCTGCTGTATATGCCCACACAGGATGAATCAGTGTAGACTTGAACGCTAAGAGAGGTTGGCCCACATTTGCAGGCGGCTATGCTCAAATACAACCATGAAAATTGCATGTGGCTGTACGTGGCTGTAAGCAGTGAACAGTTTGTGTGTGGGTGGGGGTAGTGCCCTGAAATGTTAATACTCCGCTGCCTCCTTATGATTGTGGGTTTGAAATTACCCATTGGCGTTAGTGCAAAGCTGCTTGGAAGCAGCGGTGTCCGCTTGCGTTACTCCTACTTGAGGTGCTATCACCTTGCGCGTGTGTGTGGTTTCATTTGTGCTGGTTTTTATTTGTGTGCATGAGGTGCTTTCACCTTGCGTGTGTGTGTGGTTTTATTTGTGCCACATGCGTTGGGATGCGGCTCAAAGACACACAGGAGTGTGCGTAGAAGTACAGCACACAGTAAATGCAAGTATGTAAAGCAAGTACTGTTGTGCAGGGTTGGCCAGAAACTGTATTCCTCCGTTTGTGGCAGGGAAATCTCCAAGTAAACACCAACCAAATACGGTACACATGTGCGAACCTGGCCATCCCTGCACGTATGCGTACAGGCTATAGTGTGGCGCTCCCCACGTAGAGAGACACATAGGTACACACATTCAGGTGGATGTGTGCTTGCCCCTGGCTTGCCACGCGTGCGTGTGTTGCACGTCGCATAAATGCATATTGTGAAAAAGGTGACTCATGCAAGCGCGCACACGCACGCACGCACACAACTCACACACATACGCACGCACGCAGGTGGACGTGCGCTCCCCGGACACACAGCCCGCCAAATGGCAGCTCAGTGCAGATGTAGAGTCAGTGTTGTGGTCGCCGCATGACCCCACACATTTCTTGGTTTCCTGTGAAGATGGGCTGGTGGCGGTGTTTGATGCAAGAAAAGGAGCCGGTGCGTGTGTGTATAGTGTCTTATGTGTGTGTGTGTGCTTGTCCGTGTGTGTTTTTGTGTGTGTGTACAAAACCTTGTGTTGGCCTGTGTGAGCAGATATCAGCTGCCTGTCCACCGACCCTCTTGACATCAGTTTCAATGTCTCTCGCCTTTTTTCTTACTGTACAGCAGGAGCCTGTAATTGTCATAACTTTTTGACGTCACGTGTTGATTGATGTAAATTACATATTTGGAGTCCTGACGTCAAGAACTAACGATTGGTATATAAATGAGTCCAATTCTGAGTGGGTCGGCGGGGTGGGGTGGGATTTTGGGGGGGTGCTCCACAATTATACCGGACCGCTTCCAGCAAATGTTTAATATATATTTTGAATTCCTCAGCTCAAGCCCGTTCGTTTGGCACCTTGGTTGGGTATTTGATTTAAGGGGGTCTGGGTGCCTGGTCACAGAAATGTATGGAATGCCCCCAAGTAAGCCGTGGGTGTGTGTTCAGGCAAATTACCAGCAATTGATCCAAACATGCAGTTCACAATTTCCTATGATTAAGTTGTATGAATGAAGTAAAGAAGTGCTTTGGCAAAGGTTTAGGCTGGATTTGTGCACTAAACAGGTGGTCAGTGCAAAAGCGTGTGCAAACCAGTTTTTGCCCTATAACTCCAAGTATTAAAATTATTGACATGAGAACTGTGCAGGCAGGTAGGTGCTTGAATTCAGAGCAGATAGACATTTTTTTTAAAAGCGTGGGAAGTCAGGAAGGGGGGTTGGGAGGGGGGGTCATTTTAGGCCGGAGGCCCAAAATTTACACGAGGCTGTCAGGAAATTTTTTATTAAAAGCTCCTGCGTGCAGTGTTCAAAAGGGCAGACCTCAGGCAGGGTGTGTGAGACTGTGTGTGTGTGTGCCTTTTGTTATCATGGCCTTCTCATGTGTAGGGTGGCCAAAGCCATTTTTGTACACAGCATACCCAGATATTGTCGCAAGGAGGAAATTCTGCTATATCATAGGTCATATAGACACAGGGTTGACCAAAACCACACGGCATATACTTGTAGCAGTGATGTTGATACGGTCATACATTATGTTTTTATGCGGTGCTGGACGACCCTATTCATTCATTCTGCTCAGTCTGTGGCCTCCTTGCATGCACATGTTGGGTACATGGCTCCTTATCTGCCAGATTTGCCAGCCTCACTGCAGCTGTTATGTAAAATATTAAGGGGGTGGGAACCTTGCCCGATGCTTCACACACACACACACACATGCACACACACATACATGCACATGCACACGTACTTTAACATACTTATACCTCATCAGGTGTAAGACCCTTGCAATGAGCTGACATGCACGCAGCTTTTAACCCTCTCTGTACCTGCTGTACCAATTCACAGTACACCAGCGCATTGCTCTAAAACATGCACATGCACTTCCTCACACACACAAACACACACACACACACACGGACACACACAAACACAGGTTCGGAACCCCTGTTTCGCCTAGCCGCTCATGACAAGCCCACCTGTGCCATGTCGTTTTGCCCCTCGGTGCCTGGCCTGCTGGCAACAGCTGCCACCGACAAGAAGACAAAGTTGTGGGACGTGAGCGGGGGTGCACCCTCCCTGATAGCGTCACAAGACCTGCAGGTAGGGCTAGATAGGGTCCTAGATAGGGCGCATGTACGTCCACACGTATGCACAAAACACACACGCACATACACAGTTACACAAACACACACGCACATACACACTCACACACACACACGCACGTACACGCACGTTGCTTGGCTAATACATACTGTATTTTGGGGGAAATGCAGTCGTGGCTACCCATGTAGTCCCCCTCAGTTGCAGCACTCCAAGAGCTGCTTGCTTTACCTGAATGGGAGCTGCTGTTATTTGGGGTTTATAGATCGCAGAAACACGTGTGTGCAACGCATTTGTGGTTACCTCCAATGGCTATGGAAGTTCAAAGAGGCCACCTTTCTTGTATGGAAGCATGCCCTTCTTGTAATGCCCTTACAACAGCTAGTAAATATGAGAGGCAGGAGAAAGTTCAGACGTGGCAATCACTTGCGCCTGTTGCAGGTTGGAGCTGTTTTCACGATGGGCTTCTCCGCAGATGCCCCTCACCTTTTAGCTGTGGGTGGAGCAATGGGCAGCGTGATAGTGTGGGACGTGCGCGCTAACCAGGACGTGACGAGACGATTCCCTCAGCTTTTGCCGCAGCAGCAACAGCAGTAGTAGCATTATTGCATGCCTTTGTTCTTACTAGTTAGCGACAAGGATCTTCAAAGAAGTTTCGGAATTCTGGGTTATACACGTGCTTGGTAAAAGGTGTAAACATTGACGTGCCCACAAACTTTCAGCAGACTTAAATTAATAAAATATGCTCACTCTTCCTTGGACCCCCCCTCAGACAGGGACTAACCTGTTTATACCCAACGTATACCCAACGTATAGACCATTTTCAATTGAGATGTCAGCGCTCATTTTTCTGAAGCAGCCAATCCCCACTGCTCTGTAAATGCTTCCAAAAGCAGCTTGTTGGGAGGCGCCTTTGCTGTCAGCCTGATTCTGCATAAGAATCGGAATTCACCATGAGCTTATTAAAAAAGACTACAAGGTTTACAAGTAAAGCCATCAGTCAAAACGTGCAACTGCTAGGCTGCGTATGTAAAACGTGTAAAACTGGGATAGTTGTTGTCGTAGCACCAGACTTGTAGCACCTACAAAAAAACTCCTGGAAAGAAGGGAAAAAAGGCACAACGTTGTTCGAGACATTGCAGCACTGAATAGAATCAGTAAACAATTAAGCATCTGCTAGGACCAACCGACCGCAATAAATTAAAGAGGGGGAATCATCTGTGAGTTTTGGGGGGCATGTTAAAAACATGGATCTGTCACACTGAGGATACCAAGAATGAGGGAGGCAAATAATATTATATATGAACTCATGTGTGAGGAGCAGCACATGCACAACAAAAAAGACTACCACCTTAACTGAAAAACCAACTAGCTTTTTGTCACACGGTTTTGTCACGACCACCATTTGGGTGTGACAGCAAATACTGAGTGTGTATGTTCCTGGGCACATGTGTAAATTCCTGGGCACCATCCCATCAGACCAACTCCAGTATGCGAAAGTGCCCTTCTGGAAAAACATACAAGTACCACTTTCCAAACACTCCTGGGAATTGCAGATCATTGCCATATGGAACACCAAGGGCAGGGTCTGCCTCAATGCTCACAACAAAGACTGGCTAATAGAACTTGCCAAAGAAATCCCTGAGGCAAAGTGGGAAATTCAAAACATACATAACCATCCCTACCAAACAGCCTTAGGTTTCGGACAACACTCAGGACTCAACAAATTTAATAAGCTACCCAATGACCACCCTCAAGCCTCAGAAGGCCCAGATAAAACAAAGGCCCTGATTAGTACTGGCCAACCTCATAATTATTGTAATATTGACGAAGCACCCCAAAACAGCTCCAGCCAAAACCTAACCCAGAAGTTAAAAAATTGGCGGGATTGAACCTACACTGATGGCAGCCTCCACAAGAATGAAGTAGGGCAAGACACTGGATCAGGCGTATATCACCCTCACTTAAATGTTTCCCACTATGTCAACCCAAAAGGCATGGGTATAACCAACACCATCTCACATGCAGAGCTAGCAGCTATCGTAGCTGCAGTCATACACGGCAACTCACATATAGCCACAGACAGCCTTACATCACTGCACCAAATCAAAAAGCAGCTCTCACACCCGAATCTCCATCGCCACTACATTCAAGGAGACGTCCTTCAATCCATTGCTAATAAAGCAATCCACCAATCACCATTGCCCATCCACTTCTTCAAAGTAAAGTCCCATGCCGGTATTATCGGTAATGAACATGCTGACGTCCTTGCTAAAAAGTCAGCCACCACCTACTCCGACATTGCTATCCCCTCCATCAAAACAGCAGGCCCTGAGGGGAATCCTTTCTACAACATCCACTGGCTTGCAAAAGAAGAAGACATAGAAAACCAAACACAGACCCATAATCATACCCATACAACAAACATGGCCCATTCTCCTCCCCCGAAGCTCTGGTACCTACCAAACCACCGTGACGCCCTTCAAGCACATATGCATCTTCTCCATAAACTGAGAAATGCCAAAACTGAAGCGAACTACCATGCGTACTACCAGACCCTCATCAAGGACGGCACTGCCAATGGAGCCACTAGCAATGCTTACCTAACATCATCCTATGTCCCCTTTAAGACCAAGTGTGTCATTATGAAATACAGAACAGGCACCCTATATAATCAAAAACATGCGGTATTGTTCAAACTCTCAACAAGTCTAACTTGCCCCCTCTGCCCACAAGTAGACAGTGCCCTGCACATCCTTTCTGGGTGCCAACACACGCAAATAAGGAACATGATCACCGAAAGACATAACTTAGCATGCCGCATGATCTTTAAGGCTATCAGCAAAACAGGCTCCTTAGAATCATGCATTGTCTCCAAAGATATAGGCAGCAACGAACGGATGACCATGCTAAATCTCCAGATCCCTGAAACAGCTGAAAGTAGAATAGTTCCCAAATGGCTCTTCCCACCCCGCTTCTCAGATAAAGACAGATTTACCTCCAGCCGCCCAGATTTTGTGCTGGTTACTCCCACCGCTACAAAAACACAAATATAACAAATTAATGTAGGGGGATGGGTTCTTCGGAGTGGCAGGGGGCAATTGAGGGAGGCTGGGAGCACCTCGCTCAGCAGCGCCGCCAGCCACCAGTAGAGCCACCAACCCCAGACAGCACCGACCTAAAGACCTCAACAAGACTCGGCGTGACATCCACCTTGTCGAGATCAAGTATTGTGAAGACACCAGACCTCAGAGCCAGCTGAACGCTGCAAAGGAACAGCACAAAGACCTTTGCAACATATTTCAAGGAGCCTCCGTTACTCTCCACATCATCCTTTTGGGTGTGGGCGGCACCATCTACAACACCCACACTCTGAAACCTTTCAAGGAACTGGGTCTCGATTCTCAAAGAGTAAAGAAGCTTGCCTCCAAGCTCCATATGTACTCTGTGAACTTTGCTTCTAAACTTGTCCATACCAGACGTGCCCTTTCCAGTACTGTTATCAACTCTCAACAGGAGCCGGTTTCAAGCCAAGCCTGCAACCCTCCTGATCCCCATTGATTTTTCCTTTCCTTTTCGCGGTAGAGGAGCTTTACGGTACTCGTTACCAAAGTGGCTCCTTTTCCTTAATTAATGTGGGGAGTGGCTTTCACTGCCTGCGTAGTTCAAAACACCTTAACTGAAAAACCAACTAGCTTTTTGTCACACGGTTTGTCACGACCACCATTTGGGTTTGACAGCAAATACCATGATATGATGCCAGATACAAGTAGAACTGCCTCCTGCCTGCCTCCCAAGCAGATGAACCTGCTTATCTCACCACTACCTTGTCAGTTCAAATGACTGTCACTGCAAAGTATAAGACTCAGCATACATCTACTAATCACATGTTGTCAATTAATTATCAATCCAGAAGATAAAGGTGATCAATATGGCCATCCAGCTTATTGAACAAGACATTTAGAAACTCTTAACTGCCGATACAGGCTTAGAACCAAGAAAAGCAGCGAGGATTTAGCAAGCCGAATGCAATCATAGTCACTCCGACCCAGCAACCTTGCCCCGAACGAAACCCAGCAAACACAAGGTCGTCTGCCAATAATGCAAGAAGAGTTGCCCGTGGTAACCTAGCAGATGGCGCTGCCAATCCATACCCCCTGGCTATGAAACCAAGAGACATACAACCAAACACATGCGATATACATTTAATCGAGTTCTGTGTAGACAGACGTCCCCTCCCCACCAGGCAGAAAAGGCACGAGAACGACATAAGCTATTAATGCCTCGCTTAGCTACTCGGACACCACAAAACCCTCCACACCATCCTGCTAGGAGCAACAGGCACCATCTGCAGCAGCCACACAAGGAACCTACTCCACAGCCTCGGAGTTACTGGTCTACATGCCACAGCACTCATGAACAAGTCGAGCCTACTACATGCAATCAGATCCGCAACAAAAAATCATAAAGATGAGGCAAGACATTGAAGACAACCCTCAAAAATATCCGAGCAATACTCCTGGTGGTGTGCTCCCTACCACCTGACCCCCACTGAAAAACTCCTCTTATTTATATTCCCCAGGTGGGATCTTGCGTCTCTGTGCATCCATTGGGTGCTGTGTGCTGTGTGAGGATGGTTGCTCTGCTGGTGGCTGGCAATGCTGCTGAGATGCTCTCAATCTTCCTCAGCTGCCCCCTCCTGCCACCCCGAAAAACCCACCCCCCTTCATAATTTGTTCTAGCTTTTACGGAGATGGGGGCAACCAGCACAGCATCTGCTGGACGGCTTGTCAGATCAAACTGTCACAGCAAAAATCATCCAGCAGACGAGTGAGTTCTTTGCATCACTGTGCTCCCTAGTGCTTCGACCAAGTATAGGCATGGAGACAGTATCTGTCTCCATGCCTGAGCGCTCTCTGCTCATACTAATGTGCGTGTCTATCTCTGCCTGTGCTCCCCATCCTGAAGTGGCCGGCTGCCTCAAAGCTGTCCCTTCCTGGAGCTGCGACCGTTTACTCACATCCTCGTTGTGTTACACAATAAAATGACTAGCAAACAAATAGAATCCGAGACCTTCGCGGAGCAGAATCTCCTGCTGAGGATCTTTAATGGTATCTTTTAGAATGTTCACTCTCTTTTTTGTGTGACCGTTGTGTCTGTGAGCAGATTCAAGATGAAGCATGCCCTTTTGATGTGTAGAGACGCAGGCGTTTGCGCTCTGAGGAGAAAGTTTGCTTATCTGTCCAGACAAATATCGGATGACTTTTCAGCAGAGCAACCTTTGCGACAACAAGTCAGTGCCCAGATGGTTAATGATTTCCTCTTGCAACACAGCAACTAACTTTCTTCTTTTGTTTCCAAGCTTATGGATTTATTTGTGGCTGGCCGAGACCAGTCAGCAGCCAGCCGATTAGCCAAACAACCTGACTGAAGGTCACCCCCCATTGTAACCATGGATTCGTTGTTTTTGACTGGCGAGGACCAGTCGCAGGCCGATCAGCCGAACAGTCTGGCTGAAGGTCCCCCCATGTAAATTTTTAATCTAATCTTAGAATGCTCACATGTTATCAACTGATCATCATCAAGTCTAGCTAATCCAGAAGATGGGTTATCAATAAGACTGGCACATCCAGCTTATTGGACAAGACATACAGCAGAAGCTCTCAACTGTCAACCAATTAATTGCTTCGTCGCTGCCACTGATTGGGTGTGATATATTGCCTTGTTTTTTGCTAGCTTTTCCAAGTCTGGTTGGATTGGGCACCAGTCTGGACGAAAATAGGTTTTGGGTCCTGAGCTGAGAATTTGGTAACAGCCATAAGCATTGGCAGTATCCGAAAGTATGCATCTGTGCCTTCTGCTGCTAGTTCAATTTCAAGGTTGGCAAGCCAAAAGCTCTCTCTCTCTCTCTCTCTCTCTCTCTCTCTCTCTCACATACAGACATGTCCCATTTAACTGATTAACAAATGAAACAAAGAATAGCCATACATTGTGAATACAGGAGGGGCAACTGCTATCGCACGGACCTATACCATACCATAATCACAATCGACAAGTCGACAGATGTACTGGTAGTTTCCATGAAATCCTGAGATCACACGATTGGAAGCACATTTGCCACGCAAGGTCAAAAAGTCAAAAGAAATGTATACGCAGATAGTTCAGTCGTTGCTGATGATATGTATGAGGAAATGGTGTTGTTTTGTAAGGTATAAGGTAATTAATATGTCCTGCGAAGTCAAGGCAAGAATTATTGTCAATGGTCAGACAAGACAAATTTCGTTACGACGTGTAATCCACACAAGGCGCGTGTCCACACGGGACCCAACTCTGGGCACAGGGCTTTGGAGTTAAGCCTTCAAACAGCTTGTGCTGCAGTTTGGCATGAGCCGTCCTGGTGTGGAATCCGCAACTCATACCCCACCACTACATGCACATCAAAAGCATCATACCAGACGTATAACACAGGCCTGAGAGCACTCAGTGCTCCCAAACGAAGTATTCACAAGAACTGGGCCTTGTTGCTTGGCTTAGGCCACAGACGCCGCAGAGGAGCGATGCAGATTGCGGTCAGACACTGCCGGCGGTGATTGCTGTTGTTTTGAGAAGGGGGTGTTTGGTGCGCTGGATCTAGTCGCGTCGTGTTTGAGGGTGGCAGCTACTGCCGAGTCTAGTTCGATGTCGTTTGTCCTGGAGAAGTGCAAAAGGCAGAGCCAGAGATTTTGCACGGTTGGAAGGTATGCTATGCTGTGCAGTCATAGATGAAGCGGAGCCAGATAATGTGCACAGTTAGAAGAAGCAGTTAGCCATGCTGTTACGGATAAGGCGGAGCCAAAGAATCTACACAGTGTGAAGAAGCACTTGTATATACTTATACTGTTACAGAAAGGACAAAAAGCTAGGGTTGGCCAACACCGTACATGCGCACCATATGACTGTATGTATGGTAGTTTCCCTGCTAAGATAACCGTATATACACTGTATGTACGGTTATATGTAGGGTTTTTGGCTAGCTCTACAGCTAACCAAAAGATGCGGCTTGACAGGGAAGGAGGTGAGGAATGCAGGTGGCTTAATAGGTCAGCCTGTCGTCAAGAAGAGGACGACCTACCCTTCTTTTTGAGCACGTCACTATCACCAGCGTGGGTCACACAAAACAAGAGCAAGGGGGGAACGTGCTCTTTGGCAGAGGGCAACAGAAGGGGCCGCAGCTAGGGCACACACCTGCTTCAAGTGCCTGTCACACACTCATGCCGCAGCTAGGGCATACACCTGCTTCAAGTGCCTGACACAGCTAGGGCACACACCTGCTTCAAGTGCCTGTCACACACTCATGCCCACACTCACACCCAGCAAGGGGGAAATGCACACTTTGACAGAGAGCGATAGAAGGGGCCACAGCTAGTGTTTACACGTGCTTTAAGTGAGTATGACCTACACACACCCACACCCACATTTGAATTCGTTCAAACACACGAATACCGCACCTAAACACCCACACTCACACACCCACACCCATTGCCAACACCCATAAACATTTGAGCATTGCACACATACACACACACAGCTGCACAGACACACACATACACATACTTCCCACCTTGAAGAGCGTATTGAAGAGCTAGGGGAAATGTATTGTTTTGACCGTCCTGCTCCCAGCCCATCCATCATCGGCCCACTTTTCTGCTTGTGCAAGCTATGCCGCTGCGGGCTTGGGGGGGCATCATGAGGCTATGCATGTATGTGTAGGTGAGTATGCGTATTGCGTGTGTGTGTGTGTGTAGGGGGGTGGGTGGGTGTTGTGTGGTGGTGGTGGACGTGCACGCGTGGGTGAACAGAAGGACATCTATCTGTTAGTCATGGTGCGCTTGGTATGTGCTCTACTCTATACTGCACACATTAAAATCCTGGATGCCGAATGAGAGATGCAATGGGTTTTTGACCTGGAAGGCGGCTGGAAGGCAGCTGCCTCAAAGGAAACCACACAAGCGATTCACAAACTATGATTGATTGCTCAGCGAGATTGTAGGCAGGGACATCTACTACTACACAATCAATCATTCTAGCAAGAGAGCGAGAACACAAATGTATAGAAGCCTTGCAGGTCAGAATGAAACTGCACGATTGTAGGCAGGGACATCTACTACACCCGTTCATATTGCGTGTCTCCATTTAGGTCCTGTCAGACAAAGTACAGGGAGCTGGAATTCCAAAAAGTTACCAGATGAAACTGACTCAGACGCTGACTCAGACGCTGACTCAGACGCTGACTCAGACGCTAACTCAGACGCTAATTCAGACGCTAATTCAGACGCTAACTCAAACGCTGACCCAGACGCTAACACAGACGCTGACTCAGACGCTGACTCAGACGCTCGCTCAGACGCTCACTCAGACGCTCACTCAGACGCTCACTCAGACGCTGAACACAGCACAGAATGACAGTCCCAGTACTTCACCCGACGCTCAGGCAAGCTTTCATTGTAGAAGACCAAGTACCCACACACCTTTCTGCTCTTGCACTCGGAATTCTTGCTACAACCTGGCTGCAGGCCACCCTCTTGAAACCACTGCTACCAATGAGATAGTGGTAAAGGTTCAAAGCTTGTTTGAGCTGCTACTCTGTGAGTCAGTCGTGCTTGACATCTTGACACAAAGCTCCTCAGACACGTCACACCTTCCCCTCAGACATGTCACACCTTCCCCTCAGACATGCCACACCTTCCCCTCAGACATGCCACACCTTCCCCTCAGACACGTCACACCTTCTCCTTAGATACGTCACACCTTCCCCTCAGCCACTTCACACCTTCCCCTCAGACACGCCACACCCTTGCCCTCAGACATGCCACGCCTTCCCCATAGACACGTCACACCTTTTCGTTGTCATAGATGACTGACATGGGCGGCGAGCGACTCGGCCCGGACGGATGCCCTAATTGCTGGGGTGCGCTGCTACTTTGTGCCGCTGCTCTTGCTCCAATATCTGTTTGCCCCATCATCGAGGGGGACTTGACAAAGTGGCGGGCGGAAGGCTTGGATGCGTACAAGGTAGCAAAGCTCATTTCCTCCTGCTCCCTCTGGAAGCGTTGCAGCTCGTTCTCCTCAATCGCCTTCTGGACGGGTCTGTGCGTAAATGTGGGTATGTGTCTGAGCATGTATGTTGTGGGTATGTGTTTGAGCATGTATATTGTGTGCGTGTACGTGTGTGCAAGGCAGCAAAGCTCAATTCCTCCTGCTCCCTCTGGAAGCGTTGCAGCTCGTTCTCCTCAATCACCTTCTGGACGGGTCTTTGCGTGAACGCGGGTATGTGTCTGAGCGTGTATGTTATATGTTGTGTGTGTGCACGTGTGTGCGTGTATGTGTGTATGTATGTGCACTTGAGTACGTGAATTTTGTGCTGGTTAGCATTCATGAGCCTCCTGATCGTTCTCTCCAGGCGTTTACCAGGCTAGCCTGGGCAAAAGCTTTGGTATGCTGCATTTGTGTAAAGATGGAGTTTGTGTGTGAGACAGCAAAGGGATACTAGCTCTTTTTGTATAACAAACACTCTCAGCCTTGACCCAACCCCATTTTGTATAGGGACCTCAAAAAGCTGCGCTGATAAAAAGAAGCCGTGTTGGTTTTGTTCTGACTGCTTGCGCTTTCAACGATTGCACCGAGGCAAAAAAAGAATGAGATGGACACGTGGACGACGCAGGACCGCACTCATTCTGCTCACCTTCATGAACTTCTGGTTGACTGTAGAAGAAACTATGAAAAAGTTTAGCAAAAATCTGTCCTGCTTAATATCAGTTGCGGGGACACACTGTGCTTGCCTAGGTGCAGATACAAACATATCCACGCTTTGCAGATCACAGCCCATACCAGGTCAGGCGCTCGACTTGGTGCATCGAAAAAAACACGCTTTGCAGATCACGCAGTTTCTACCAGGTCACGAAAAAAAAAAGCATGGTGCAAAACAGGGAGATTACCATACACACTTAGTGTGCGGTGTATGTATACGGTTTTGATCAACCCTAACCTAGAGAAGTACGTGTATGCATACGGTTTTGATCAACCCTAACCTAGAGAAGTACGTGTATGCATACAGTTTTGACCAACCCTAACCTAGAGAAGTACGTGTATGCATACGGTTTTGATCAACCCTAACCTAGAGAGGTACGTGTATGTATACGGTCTTGATCAACCCTAACCTAGAGAGGTACGTGTATGTATACGGTTTTGACCAACCCTAACCTAGAGAGGTACCTGGCAGATGTGCCTCCACCTCTGAACCCATTCAACTCTCCTGATCCCCATTATTTTTTCTTTCTTTTGTGGTGGTTTAACCCCATTGAACCCTCCTGATCCCCATTGATCTATTTCTTTTCCTTGTGGTGGAGGAGTTCTACAGTAATCGGTACCAAAGTTGCTCCTTTTCCTTACGTATATGGGGAGTGCTATTTACTGCCTGCGTAGTTATTTTCAAGCATTACAAAATTTTGTTATTGACACCATCACCACTACCATTGTTACTTATAACTTCCATTGTTGTTGTTAGTCACCTTGGGTGGCTGGTAGTTGTGAGCCCATCCACCTCAGTCCTCGTATACGGATGCGGGGTTGGTGCATCAGGGAGTACCATATGGTAGCGAATCTTGCCTGCAGGTAAGCGCACACACACACATATGTACACACACACACGCACGCACGCATACACGCACGCACACACAAGCACATACATACACACAGGAGACACACAAGTACAGCTTTAAACTTTGTGGCGAGTCGGAAGAGCTTGCTTGCTCAGTGTGCCACACACACTGGCGTTGCAACCCTACTTTTGATTGCTCAGGCTCCACCTCATGTATTTACGTGGGCACCAGTTCAAAGCCTCCCCTTGACATACGCCCTGAACCGCACAGTATAGACAATCAGTTTCCTTCTCTGCTGGTGAGGCCCTGGCAGGGTTTCATTTTAAAGCCTCCCCTTAACATATGCTCTGAATCTCACAGAATAGACAACCACCCTCCTTCTTTGCTGGTCTTATTTGGTGAGGCCCTTGCAGGATTATCTTGCTACACAGCAGAGAAAGGGAGTGATCCCCGTCAAACAAGAGTCTATTCTTCATACCTAAAAAAGGAAATAAAGCCAGGGTGCAGGGCATCGAGGGTTTTTATACTACAAAGCTGAGAAAAGGGGGTGCTAGCCACCAAACAAGAGTCTATCTTTCTTACCCAGGTGATACCAGGGTTTATGGCACCAAGGACCCCTACGCTACAAAGCAGAAGAAAGGGGGGTTCTTGCAAAAGAAGGTGCTGCTGCACAGGTGGGTTGTTACATGAGTTGTAGAGGAAGGACAGCACGTGTGTCTATGTGTGTGCGTCGTGTGTATGCACACATGAACGAGTGTGCACAAGCAACCTGTACCTGAATGAGTGTGAGCCGTACAATTCCATTCGTCTGCTCAACGAGCATCCTAGAGCACACATCGGAGTACGGTTCAGGCAGTTGCAAACAAACGGGTCCCCTAATAGGCAAATAAGTTTATAATATATAAGTAGGCCAACTGTTTTGAGTACTTAAAGAGAATACACGTAAATGCAGCTTCAGATTTGTGCGTCAATGGTATCCGTCTGCAGCCACCTCCTGCCTATGCCTGATTACTCTAGACTGACTCATTGAAGCTATCTAGCGTCCGCTACGTAACTCAAGCTGCGCATTGACCTTTCCATGCCCTGAACAGTGCCCCCCACTCTCGCTAAACCACCCCCACTCGCCTTGTGCAAACAGGGGGTTGCTGTACATGTCGCCAGCTATGCAGTCCTGCTTCTTCATTGTGCGGGCACCCGCAGCGGAGCTTGTGGCTGAGGGCCTGTTGCTGCTGGTGCTGGCGGCAGAAGGCCTGTTGTTGTTAACAATTGAGGGTCTGACGTTGTCGCCGCTACCTGTGTGTGTATGTGTGTTTGTGTGTTTGCGTGTTTGTGTGTGTGTGTGTTTATGTGTGTATGTTTGCGTGTTTGTGTGTGTGCGTTTGTGTGTGAATGTGTGTGTTTGTGTGTGTGTGTGTTTGTGCAAATAAAATTGACTTGCATACATGATATATGGGTCAGGCATGCATTATGCATTGTACCTATACGTGTGTGTATGTGTATGTGTGTGTGTGTGTGTGTGTGTGTGCTCATACTGCCATGAAGTGTGCATACACAAGCACTTGTGTTCGCATGTTTCAATGCATACCTCTGTGAACAATGTGACCCTGCTTGCTTGGCTGCTGGACTGATATCAGGGGGTCTGCGGCTAAGATACGCGTTGTTGCATGGGCATCAGCAACCTTCTCCTGCTTCGGACTTCCATCGCCGCCATCTGCACATAAATTTGTGTGCCAGGGGTGTGAATGTGTGTGTGCGTGTGTGCGTGTAAGTGTGTGCGTGTAAGTGTGTGCGAGGGGTGTATATGTGTGTGTGAGTGCGTGTATGTTTGTGCAAGGGGTGTATGTATGTGTGTATGAGGGGTGTAAGTGTGTGTAAGTGTGTGTGTGCGTGTGTACACGTGCTTAAAGACGCACTGCAAAGACCTTATGACTCATGACACTTATAAACGGCTGCATAAAGCAGGTCTAGGCGTTGGTCGGCTGCAATTGTATGCATGTGTATATACATATATATTTCCACTGTGTATTGTGCATGCATATGGCCACAACTATGTACTGCACATATATTTACTGTGTACGACCGCATAGTTGGAGATATTCCTAGCCAAAAGGGAAAATGTAAAGCGTACATGTGTAGTTCCGGCCAACCATACGCATGCCACGTGCAGCTGTTGCGTTGAACAAGACAGGCATATTCCGCAAAAAAAAACAAAATTGGCATCCATCCGATACCTTTCAGCGAAAATTAATCACCTTGTAAGTCCTTTAATGTGTCAACAAATGCTTCAGGGTCCTGAAGGTAAGTGGGACACATGCACAGGAAGTGAGTCGCAAAGTGAGTGAGTGAGTTTACTCAAGTGAATCACAAAGTGAGTGAGCTCACAGACAGAGAGCCGCAAGGCAGCATAAATCAAGCAGAGCAGGTTCAAGACATTCTGGGGGCATTCTTGATGAATCTCACCCTGCGTTCTTAGTAAGAACTTTTTACGGAGTACAGCCACCATCACAATCGTGATGTGATGATTAATTTGATTGTGCCTTTCAACCTTTGCTTGTGGCACTTATTGTGGTTGTGCTAAGAACAAGCAAAAAGGAATCTCGATGAATCGGGACACCGCTCGTTCGCGCATGCCATTCACAGATGAAAATGTTAACGAACTGTCGGCAAATTATTGCAAATGTGACACGAGTCTTGACAAATGCTCTTTTCAATGCGGAAGGAGCTCGACTATTTGACCACCGACAGACAGTGCATGATTGGTAAGCAAGCTGTGTGGAACCCAATAAAAAGGGCCACGAAGGAATAAGTAACAAAAGAGCAAGCACCACCAAGCTTTGCCTGTTCTTAGCTCAATTGATGCGAATCAAGCCAAGATTCAAGAAAGGGTGAATCGTGCATTTGGCATACTTCATGCTAAGAGATGTACATTGTTCGCATTACGCAAGTGGTTCTGGCGAACCCTGCAAATGACCCAGGCTTCACTTAGCCATAACTTGCCTGCAATGAAAACACCTCCAACAGCTCTTTGCCCTCACCAACCATTTTCACCACCACCTGCAATCAAACGTGTGTGTATGTGTGTAAGTACATGTGTGTGTATGTTTGAGAGAGGATATATATATGGAGAGAGAGAGAGAGAGAGAGAGAGAGGGGGTAAGAGTAAGAGAACAAGAGAGAGAGAGAGAGAGAGAGAGAAAGAGTGCATGCGTTCTTGTGTATGTGTACGAGTGAGTGCGCGAGTGAGTGTGTTTGTGTGTGAGGTGTAGCTAGAGGTCGCCAGGGATATGTGACACTTTGTTGTAGCAGGCAACAAATGCACTTCAGGTACGAACCCACCCAATGAATTAGGGCAATTGACCTACTAATTATTGGCAAACCCAGCCTTTCTAAAGCAGGCTGGTTGAGCCCTTTCTAGATGCTTGCCCACCCTCAACTCCCTCACATCTCAAGAGCTTATCACAGTATAAAAATAATGTGCATGTACACCCAATGATGATCTCATGCACAGACGCCCGAACGAGCACATAGAAGGTGGAGTGTACCAGTACGCAGGGTCGATCATTGACCAGTTCCCTCTGACCAAACGTACCGCGCGATGAAGTTTAGCTTCCCCTCTTTCTGACGGCATATAATTCAGGGCTCAGAAAACGGGGGGATGGCCCCCCTTTCTACATCAAGGCTTAAGAGGGAAGGTTCAAGTTTGAATTCCCGCTTATCACAATGATTTCCGCGTTGACCACATTAATGATTTCCCGCGTTGATAGAGGAAAAGCAGCCAATTAGGCACGGAGAAGTAAGCTCCTCCACCGCAAAAAAGGAGGCAAAAAGTAGTAGGCAACAAATGACTGTGCCTACCTTTGTGCCCCCCAAGGGTGGACGAGTCGTGAGAATCGTTTCCTCCACCTCTTCTGCAGGAAATATCATGGGCTCTTCACCATATTTCTTCCACACCACCATTGGTTTGTCTTCATCCTTCAAGACAATGTACAGCTGCTCTACCCTGTGGCACTTTTTGTTTGTTGTCAAGTGCGTGTGTGTGTTTGCATGCTGATATTTGTAGTGTATGTTTGTGTGTGTGTATGCGCGTATATTTGTGCGTGCATGTGTGTTTGTGTGTACGTGCGTGTGTGTGCATGCGTGTGTATGCATGTGTGTGTGTGTGTGTATGTGTGTGCACATTTGTGAGATTGTGTGTGTACGTACGTGTGTGCGTGTGTGTGTGCCTGTGTGTGTGCGTGTGCCTGTGTATGTGTGTGTGCCTCTGCGTGTGTGTGTGTGTTTGTGTGTGTGTGTGTCTGTGTCTGTGTGAGAGTGTGCGTGTGTGTGCATATGCACGCGTGTGTGTGTGTGTGTTGTGTGTGTGTGCGTGTGTGTGTGTGTTTGTGTGTGTGTGTGTGTGTGTGTGTGTGTGTGTGTGTGTGTGTGTGTGTGTGTGTGTGTGTGTGATCGTGCATAGACAACCGACCTTGCTCTCTTTGCTGCCTTTCGGAGTTTAGTAGGGTTAAAACAAGTCTGCCAGCTGGTAGAGTTGCCCCCCAGGTACAGGTCGGTCAGCCTTTGGAAGTCAAACTCGAAGTTTATGCGCTGCTCCATTTCTTTTGATGTGTCAAAGTTTCGTAGGCACAGGCAAGGAGGAAGGATTGAGACTTTGTAACAGTCAAACCCCCCGACCGGGGCGATGACGAAAATCACACCGAGGGCTGGTTACTGCACCTCGGCAATTGAAATCTTTTTTCCGTTTGAATCAGATCGATTGACATTCTAAGGTTGCGAAGAGGCCTAGAAAAGAAATTTTCGCCTGAAATTGCCCTTGCTGGCATGCCCTTAGCACAAACAATCTAATATTATATAACGCATGCACATGTGCTGAGTTTAACTGCACGACAGCTGATCCCAGACATGCGGCTTCACGCCTGCTTTGCTGCGCCTGGCCTGACCAGTTTCGATACTATTAGCCTCTCTTGTGGCACACATATTATCAAAGCCCTCAGTCTCTCAAGATCGTTTCGACGTTACAAGGAAACTTTTGCCAAGGTATGAGGCGCATCCATGCACATAACATGGTCATGCGTACACACACACACACACACACACACACACACACACACACACACACACACCCAAATTCCAATGGCATTGCTTCTGTTGTGAGCGGTTTAGAGCAAGTGTGTGCTCATTTGGCCTCCAAGCACCAGTCAGTTTGCCTTCATTATTCCCAAGTGTCCGTGCACGAGCAGGGTCTGCATTTTGTTCGCAATGATCACCCAGTCTTACATGGCACCCTTTTTTCTTTTTCTACGTTCGCTCTAGCAGCTTCTCCTGATGCACTAATTTTTTTTTTTGGTGGGGGTTGTTACGGTCCTCAGCAAGGGCCTGACAGAATGAAGGAAAAAACCTAAAAGACTGGGAAAAGGAAAACTCCTGCCTAAACAGAAGAACCCTCCTTGAAAAACCACAGTCTGAGAAATTGGCCCACGCTCGCAAGAGCACAAGCTAAGAGTGTGTCTGAAGAACAGACAGAAAAAGGCCTAACCTTAGAAGTTGGAGTCAGAGAGAAGGCAGGCTAGAGTACCTCTGGACATCAGGCAACCTAACAAGCATAGACACCACGCCTACGGCAAAATCAGAGCAGCGACCAGCAGGAGCCTAGCACGACCGAAGATCCTAAAGAGGCTATTGCAAGGAGATGGTTTCAAGTTATTGCTAGAGATCAAGTTTGCATGCCCATACATCCCTCGGGATGATGGCAGTTGGTTGTGGTCATCCCACCAGGTATCAGTGAAAAAGAAGGCATTAATGTTCAGCATTTTGTTAAGTACCAGGTTCAGATGTTGGCTTCTGAGGTTCCCCGTTGTTTGCTGGCAGGATGGGATGTAGGTGGGTGCACGAACGTATCTGTGCCATATGATGAGGCTTGGTGCAGGCAAATGGTTTGCATCCTTGCGAGTATTATTATTGCTTGCTCAGCCAAGGGTACTTTGGCCACTGATAAAAATGTGATTGAAGGCCATCGCGAGTTCTGTGTGTACACAAAAAAGCTTGCAAGTGAGTGCAGTGATAAATATCGTATCAAGGGCAAGGAGTTCTAATGGCGCACGCTGGCTACGATTAATAATGTAAGTACAATGTTTTAGTGTGTTTGAAGGTGAATGGATGGTGGAGTTTAACTTAAGTCCAGGTGCTGCTTATTTGAGCTAGATGGACAGAGGGAGCTTGTACTAAGGTGAATGGATGGTGATTCTAGTGTCAATTTCAGTGTTTGAAGGTGAATGGATGATTGGGTTTAACTGAACAAAAGTGTAGGTGCTGCTTATTTAACATGAGCTGGATGAATAGAGGGGGTGCTTGTTTTAAGGTGAATGGACGGTAATTTTTGTGTCATTCATTGTGATTGATAAACGACAGTTGTTATCACCCTTGAGGTCTTTTGTTGAAGGGATGTAATTGTTACGCCAGCCTAAGTTAAAAAGCAGTCATTCAATTACACAAGTCTGAGCTTGCAAACGATCTTGAGACACCCCTAATAAACAGCACACACGCTTTCAAAATATTGAGTGCCAACTTTAGGGGCCCAGAACAGGCAGCTCAACCTGCAGAATACCAGGAGGACCAAATTTCATAAATTTGAGCTTGCAAATGAGCTTAAAACACCCATAATACCCGACACACAAAGTTTCACACAAGTTCGGAGTGCAAACTTTTGGTCGTTTAGGGTGCTTTTACAGGTTTTATAGATAAAGCCAGCCGTTTATATTGCCCAGGACAGGCAGCTCAACCTACCCAACATCAAATTCGCCAACATACATGAATTTGAGCTTGCAGATGTTCTCAAGAAAGAATAAATTGCTGAGGTGCAGTATCCAGAAAGTGCCCCTCTGGTGTGATTTTGGTCATCGCCCCAAATGAATCTTTGAGCCCGGATTATCGTTATCTTTAATTCTTATTTCTTATGATAAGGTAAGGTTACATCGCTATATATGCCTCTGGTGGGCATCTGAGCAGAAGCTTGGAAAAAAGCCTGTAATAAAACCAAAAAAACGCTAGAAAATCACGGGAACAGGGCTAGGCACTTGGCTACAAAAGAAGCAACACCAAAAATATCAGGTTGGTCATAAAGGTCCTCAAACGAGCTGGGCCATCCTCAAACTGAGGTGGGAAGATAAGCTGTTGCTGTGTGCGAAGTCTGACCAGATGATCATGCGGACAGTCCAACAAAATGTGTTCCTCATCCTGAAGTGTGTGCCAGTCACAACTGTCACAGATCCTGAGCTCATAAGGCCTTCTATTCCTGTCATGACGCATTCTTTGGACCAGAAAGTTGTGGCCAGAAAGGCAAAGGCAAGAAAGTGCGCGGCTGAGGTTGCTGGGAATGTCCAAGCGAAGGTAGAGAGGCAACATATGCTTTTGATTTCTTTTTCTGTCATCCCACCATCCAGAAGTATTCCCCAAAGGTACACCGAAATGTGTGTGATATGTCCTCATAATTCTGCTGGAATGGTGAGCTTCATGTGGTGTCAACGTGTCAAGATCTCTCCAGCCCCCAATGATATGTTCACGTAGAGTGAGTTCAAACTGTCCTAGATTGATAGTCTGACGAGATCGTATGGCATCCAAAAGCTGTTGAGATGTAGGTGAATCTTGGAGCGCATGCAGAACCTGGTAAGTCCATGTATCACTTCTGTTTGCAAGAAGTAAATCAGCCCGCACAATTTCCTCAAGAAGAGGGTTGTTTGAAGAGAGTAAACTGTTCCAGAATCTTATGGTGCATCTGAACCAGTAGAAAAAGATGGGCATCTGGCCTGTTTCGCGGAGCACGCAGTGAGTATCAGTACCTTTCTTG
>Ga0307947_1000347_pt1 | contig 31577 bp, 28 predicted proteins | sample OrgLakmetagen232_FD_201840 | JGI IMG/M metagenome (GOLD analysis project Ga0307947, IMG submission 201840) | Saline water microbial communities from Organic Lake, Antarctica - #232 | ecosystem: Environmental > Aquatic > Non-marine Saline and Alkaline > Saline | place: Antarctica: Organic Lake...
CTATATGTACCAATACCATCTGCAAGCTGCAAAAGTGGTAGACCATCGCCTGCACGTCAACAACAAACGCAGAGCAGATGAAACAGAAGCCGAAGACCAAGAGCAGTACCTCACACACTATGAGCCCTTGATAATCGAAAAGTGGGCTCTTCGTCTGCTTATAGCCGACAAAAACAGAACCATCATCAGCACGGAGCCTATTGCTCGCATAGATGTGGAAGATGCCGGCTGCGAGATCTACTGTGACCCAGGAACACGTGAGGAAAACACAGAACAAGGAAATCTACCTACCACAGATATGTATTAATGCAGCGTATGCAACCGCACCTACCACTGGTCACGTCTAAAACAGCTCCTATGCTACAAGGAAGAAGACAGGATTAACATAGATGCACAGTCTGACTGGAGCTTTTCCTGCCTGTCACGACCTCTCCCTAGACGAAAAAGAAGCTAGGTCACATGCATCACAACACAACAAATGCTCAAGGTAACCTGGAGCCCCACCTGGGAGCCAAAATAACTACTGCACTCATGGGCAAGCTATCGGCAAATGATTCAAATTTTTGAAGCTAAGCAAATTGCACCCCCCCTTGATGAAGGACTTGACAACCTAGAGAGGCAAGGTTTTTGCACATCAATAAATCATAGCAGAAGGAAACCCACACAAGGCAAAGAAATAAGGTCAAAGGCCTGCTTCGATATGCAACCAACCAATCCACATGTGGACATCACTCCCACGGGTCACTATGAAGTTTGGATCAGAACGGTGGACCTTGTCCGCCTGAAAGATGATATTGCGCAAAACAGATCGCCAATGATAAACGCCACACAAAAGGCTTCCCTCCCAAAACTGTATGAAGCTAGAGCGGCCTGCATATATAAGCCAGATGGCAAATGCATAGGCATGATGACTCCTGAGCGCTTCCACCTTTAAAGAGAAAGGTTCCATGAAGCTCAGAAAAACGGACTACACTGAGATATGTCTTCTCCTGTCCAGTGTCTAGCCTCTAAAATTGCTTCAAGACCACCAAGCACGCCTCAAAACCCCTAAGGCAAGCCAACTAACACTAGAATCCTACTCCCGTATCCTACCCCAACACATCAGTGCAGCACTTCAACAATGCGCCATGGTCTCAAAAGAAAAATGACGTCTGCTTTGGACTTTGATCCTGGGAACTCCTCATATTGGAGCGAACGCCACCGTGACATTGTCTTTGGTGCCAATTACAAATTACAATGCATTTGCAACCAAGTTTACAGGTTTTTCAATCTGCCACCCAGGGTATGATGACACAAAAATGCTCAAGTGCGTGCAAAACTCCCTACGATCTGCGATGTGTAGCGAGCTACCAACCGCCACCTTCTTTCTACCCAACTGGGAAACAAGAGCATTAATGCTACAGAGCATTGGTGCAAGATAACCCAAAATACTGCACCACGCTTGGCTTCATCCCCAAGACAAAACTCACATATGCAATGCCAACCTCGTGGAAGGGTATACAACGTTATTTCTCCAACCATGCCTGGAGCATGGATATTATTGCTGTCTGGAACAAAGAAGCACAACAGCGTTTAACTGATGCCTCACCGAATTGGCTGCAAACACTGCAAAGGAGTATCCCAGAAGCAGTTTGGGAACAAAATCAGTACCTCGCAAGAGAGGACACAGACCACATCACCAACCATGTTCGCCCCCAGTACTTTAAATCAAAAAGAGAGGACGTCACTGGCCAGGAAAGAGGCCAAAACACTAACGTTCACCTCCAACCATGGGACGATAAGCAGTTTGATTTGAAGTGCCCCAATTGGAATTTATGGGCATACACGGACGGAAGCTGCATAGGCAAGGCCGAAAACTTCTTAGGCACAGGGGTATACTGCCCTCAAACCAAGTTGAATGTTATGTGGACTCAGGAAGCGTGGGAATGACAAAAACCATCAATAGAGCTGAGCTCGCAGGGATTGCAGCAGCGCTTACCAATAAGTATACCCAGATTGCGACGGACAGTGCATGCTCCCTAAGCCTAATTCGAAAACAGCTACTCTTCCCTGAAATGCAACGAGACCATATACACTCAAGTCTGCTAGAACAAATTGTATCTATGATTTATGCTTCACCAGAACCTATCTGCTTCTATGCAGAGGAAGCCCATAGTGACATTGCCGGAAATGAATGTGCAGATGCAATTGCCAAACACTCTGCCTTACATGACAGAGGTCATGACATGCACTTTCAGCCTCCAGCTCCAGAAGGTAATGCATACACACACCTTTACTGGCTTGCGGCTAAAGACACCGATGAGAATCCCAGCGGAAGAGGGACAACTACACCTAGGCTTTGTGCACTCTCTGATTTAAAGGCCAAGCTGAAAACAGAAATGTGCAAATCACACAGACTGGGGAGTGCCAAAACTAACACAGGGTATTACAACTACTGGAAGGACCTTAGACCTTTGGTCAATAAACAAACCACAAATGCTTTCTGGAACAATAGTAATCTCAAATTCTACGAAAAGCGTAATGTTATGAGGTACCGCACTGGTACAATTATTAATCAAAAACACGCCTACCGGTACGGCTTCTCTCCCAATGCAAACTGCCCCATCTGCCCTTGCACTGATAGTGCGCTTCACATACTCTGAGGTTGCCAACACACTAAAATGAGGAACACGATTATAAAACGCCATAATACGGCAAGCGTGCTGATTGTCCAAGCCCTACAAAAGGAACCATGCGGTGCCAACCAAATTGCCTACACTGACGTAGGCAGCGCAGATAAACTATCAGAGCAAGGCCTAGATCTGAGAAACACTACCAACAGAGCACTGCCCTCTTGGTTGCTTCCAAAACTAACAGCATATGCTTAAAAAGCCTTTTCTCGTCCTGACGCCATCCTATTTTTACCCAGCACTGTGTGCGCCTCTCGTGTAACAACCCGCAACCCAAACTTTCAACAGCTTGCTAAAGACAAGAAACTGAATCCAAACCAGTGGGAGGTTCACCTGATTGAGTTTAAATTCTGTGAAGACACTAGGCCTGATCCCCAACTTAAAAAAGCAAAAGCACAGCACAGCATGCTTATTGCCAACCTAAACAGACAAGGATATAGGGAAATCAAGATTCACGTGATCCTCGTTGGAGCTTTGGGGACTATCTAGAAAGGCTATACAGACAAAACTCTGGCAGACCTTAATCTGAATTACCATAAGATTTAAAAATTGACACACAAACTGAACGAACACTCCATCAGACATGCATCTGCACTCATATAAACAAGGTATGCACTGCAATATAACACAAGCAACAACAGTCAAGGATTGGGTCCAGGTGCTACGGCACACAACCCCCCTGACCCACATTAATTTCCTTTTAAATGTTTGCGCGGTTGGGGGTTGCCTGGTGCGGGCACTTAAGTAACCCCCTCCCTTAATCATGCTGGCTGTGTCATCACTACCAGCGGAGTATTTTCTTTTCAAAAGGGCAAAACCCACACACATTGCACACACACACACACACACACACACACACACACACACACACACACAAATAAGTTGGAAACGCAGGGATAACTAGAGTTTGAACACAAGTTTGAGACTACTGAAACTGGTCTGTACAATCTACTGGACTGGTCTGTATAACCTACTGCACTAGTACTGAACTGGTACTGAAACTGAGCATGGATTAACTGCTGCTACTGCTAAATCGTGGTGCCACCATCTCCCCACATTTTGTGTCGACCGAGATCTGTTAGATGGGGTACCTGTAGGTAAAGATTAAGAGCATCACTTTGAACTGAGTCTGTGTCAAAACTTCGAACATGTTGGTGGCGTCTAGTGTTCAAGTGCAGGGCAGCAGCTGGAAATATAGAGTTGATCTAGTGCTATAGATGCTGTTCCTCTGAGAGAAAGAGGGAGATGCAGCAGAAGCAGAAAAGAAGAGGAAGGAAAGTAGCCTCCCACCAATGTTGAGACTGCCTCCCATGAAACTGCCTCTTATGAAACTGCCTCCCATGAAACTGCCTCCCATGAAACTGCCTCCCATGAAACTGCCTCCCATGAAACTGCCTCCCATCAAACTGCCACCCACCAAACTGCCACCCACCAAACTGCCTCCCACCAAAATTCTTTGGCAAGGAAGGGACGTTGGCATTTTGCACCCTTGCCAGAGATCCTGTGTTTACAGCATCAGTGTGTTACTGGGACAGCATCAGTGATTCTGTGTGTACAGCATCAGTGATGCTGTGTGTACCGCATCAGTGATCCTGTGTGTACAGCATCAGTGATGCTGTGTGTACAGCATCAGTGATCCTGTGTGTACATCATAAGTGATACCGTGTACAGCATCAGTGATACTGTGAGTACAGCATCAGTGATGCTGTGTGTACCGCATCAGTGATCCTGTGTGTACAGCATCAGTGATCCTGTGTGTACAGCATCAGTAATCCTGTGTGTACAGCATCAGTGTGTTACTGGGACGCAAAGGGAGCAAAATGCTAAGTCTGTGTACCTACTACAGCATCAGCATGTTACGGGAACGCAAAGAGCGCAGAATGCTTAATGATGATGCAAGCCACAACAATTTTGTCGTTTTGTTGTTTAGATCTCTGGTTGTCCATCTTCGTTTTTTTCTATCACGTGCATTTCCGTTGTGTCACGTGTACGTTCATTACTGCTGTATCAGGTGTGCTTCTTCCCATGTGCACATGCAGAAACGCTGTACAGTATGCACGTATGCACGCACAAATCTACTACTGATGTGTCTGCTATGACTGAGTAGATCACCATACGTCAACCAGTTTTGAATCATGAGCTTTAACCATAAACTTCACATATACGCACACCTACGGTACGCACAAAGAAACATATAACACATACATAAAGCACGCACAGACGCTTCTGTCAGTGACCGTAAACCACTTGGATCACTGTGCTTGTCAGTGACCGTAAACCACTTGGATCACTGCTTCTGGCTGGCGGGGCCACATGCTGGCTGTCTGAATCACTCTAATCAGAATTACCATGGCAGTCCTTTCTGAAGTGCTGAAGCTGTGCAAGACAAAACCGCGCCTGCGACGCATCTTCAATTGGCTTGCAAGGACACCTGCCAGATCTCTAATTGCTGGTTGCTTAAAAGGTCCGTGATTCAATGTTTCCGCCTCTGGCTTTGTGTGTCACCTAACATTCATAGCAATGGGGGGCTGGGTAGCCACGTCTAATTGTAGCACATTGCAAGACATGCGCATATGTTTGCTTTGCTTGCATCCAAATGGGCGATACATGAGTTTCGCACCACGGGGTGCGTCTTTACGAGACGTCAATTGAGTTGCGTACTGCATAGCGTACCTTTCCGATATCACCCCTCATAAATATCATTTTTTGCCCTGCGGGATGAGTGCGGTAACGTTAAATATATATATGGATTTTAATCCTGTGGGGTTGACGCGGGATTGGTTTAAATAACGTTTTTGGTCGCTGCCAGTGATGAGCGAGACGCCCCCCGGAAACCCCCCCGCCCCTCCCCCTCCCCCCGGCCCCCTCCCTGGCCCAGCTCCTTCTGCCTGTTGCACCCATTGGAAACTGACATGCAAACAAGCATGCAACTGACCGGTGATTTTGTTTTTGAACTTTTGTGGCATTTAAACTGTCTGGTAAGCTAAATTGGGTCTGAAACCCTGCGGGGTTGATGCGGGGAGGGGACAAAATAATTATTCTTGGGGGTGCGGGGAAGGTGCAAAATCCAATACAATGTTTATTTTTTGGGGGGTGCGGGATGAGTACGGTATGGTATGGTATTTGATTTTTTAATACGGCTAATAGCTGCCGATTTGTAAGCACCGTACCATGAATCCTAGCTTGAAGACAATATTGGCTCATTGTTGTGGTGTTGCCGCATGCGCTCTACAAGCCGTGTGACACAAAAAACACTTACAATACAAAAAGCCTTCGATTTATTGAAATGCACGTAATGAATGTTGAAGTATGTCGTGGCAAGTAATCGTCTACCTCAGTTTTGCTCGACATACCTTACACAAAATTGACCCACTTGCGACATCAAAATGCCAATCAATCATTTGCCTTCATCTCATGTATTTCCTGTGTTATTGCATCTCTTCATTGCAGTGGCCGTGGTGATTATGAGGCGTGCATGGAAGCTTATGGACCGCAACAACAGAGGTCGCCCCAGCAATTGTTGAGTTATCACAACCAACTCCAGCAGCTACAAGAAAAGTTAGTAAGAGCACGTTTGTGATGAATGTAGTAGCAGAGGCAACAGCAGCAGCAGCAGAGCGTAAAAAGGAGGAGCCTGATAATGCTTCCCTCTCACACATAGGTCCTGAGTACTCCTGTGAGCATTAAGTGATCACTTATCAACTTATCAAGTTTACGGGTAAAAGAACGACACAAAGCTTCTTGACTAGATCCCAAGACAAACAGTTGAACCTCCAATTGGCATTATCGGCGGAGCGAGTAATGGGCACCATCACAAAGATAGAGACACTACATGTCGTCTCTTACCGGTACGTGACATACAATGCTCTCTCAGATCTAGAATGGATACACAGCACCGGATTTAAGGTAAGTCATGAAAATACACTGTGCCCAGGGCTGGCACTTCGAAAGGCACTTTGAAGGGTAAAGTGCCTGCTAGCCGGAACCCGGGTCTGACGACGGACATCCCACCCGCGCCCAAATTGTATCAGAATGGTTGTCCGCCATGTCATACACGCAAAACGGGCAGGCGCCGCTGTTAAAGCGCATGTTGGAGCTTGTCATTTTTTTAAAGTTTAATATTGCGCTTTTGAATACTATAAGTGCGCTTTTGATTTCAAAGTGCCTCATCAAAGCGCACTTTAATATTTATGGTCTGTCATGTGTTTGTTGTTGGGAGGGGCTCAGCGTCGTCACTGCCGAGAACAGATGGTTGTGGCCGCTTTCAGACCGATGAAGAGCCATTAAATGACGTAAAAGCGCTTTCAATCTGCACTTTGAAATTCCAAAGTGGCACTTTGAGTTTTCCAAGTGCCTATTAAAGAGCGTATAAAGTGCCTATTAAAAAGCGTACAAAGTGCATACAGGCAAAGCCTGCGCTTTTGGTTCCCAAAGCGCGCAATTTTAAAAACAAATTGGTGCCAGCCAATTGGCTCGGAAGGTACGTACAAAGTGCGTAAAAAGTGCGTACAAAGTGCTGCAGTCAAACTTAATATTTCCGCGTGCCCAGAGTGGCAAGCAAGCAGGCTTTCAACAAGTAGAGGTGGAAGGTGATGCACTACATGAAAACAATTTCAATTGAGGTGCCGACATGGATGCCTGTGCAACTTCCCCTCTGGATCTCACACGTCATTGCCTGCGTGAAATTTGTGTGGATTATTAATAGACTGGGAGCAATCACACGAAAAGAAGGTTCCGAGAACATGTAATTCAAAATATTAAAATCCTTTTTTTTTAAAGAAATGTTGCCCGGGCATGCAAGCACTATATTGCATGCCTCCCAATGTTCGCTCCTGCATGCTCAGAACCCTAGGCTAAATCCACCAACAGCCAGCTGCACCACTACTTCTAGCGTGACTAGGAGGAATGCAGCTGCAAGGACACACCGGAAATGCAACAGCAGTTCACAGTCCTCGTCACAATGCCTCTACTTCACCTCCCCCTTTTTGTACGAGAGCAGCAGCACTGTTGGCACAGCATGCAGCAGCAGCAGCAGCAGCAGCAGCAGTGTCAGAAGCTCTCTGCTAAGCAGCCATTCGTTGCACCATGCCAGGCTCCAGGGATGTGTGCCCAGCGCGTACAATTTTGGAGCAGGTAAATGTCGTGTTGTGCATAACTCGCTTGGTTTGACATGACGAGTAGTCACTGCCAAAAGCAAGGCGAGAATCTGCTTTTCCCATGCATATCATTCCAATTCCTTGCACTCGCCCTTATTTGCAGGCGGAGAGCAAGCCTTACTTGCTGGAACAGGAGAAGGAGGAGGAGGAGGAGGAGGAGGAGGATGCACTTATCGAGGTAGGCGGGCAGGCTATGCAAGTAGCGTTCAAATGCTGACTAGGTGCAAGCCATTTTGTTGGGACAAAGGTGCGTTTGTTGTATAATTCTTGCTCAAGACAGCCACTGGTGTGTTCTCTCTTGGTCTGTTTGTGGCGGGAAGATGGCACGTGTCCACACCATGAGCCCCACACAGACATAAGCACTTTCACGTCACCACCACCCATGTTGCAGATGGGCGAGCCTCGCTTGGAGACAGGCGAAAGAGGGGAGGGAGGGCAAAACCAGGTGGAAGCGACAGAGGTAAGCAATAGCATGTGAGATGAAGTGTGACACTTTGAGCGTCATATGCTTGGTGCATGTCAGGAGCCTCTTACAAGACGAATTCTGGCCTTACTTGCTCCACGTTGCCAACGGAAGAGATGCTCAAACACCAGTAATTGTGTTCAGTTCACCTGTTTCCATCCAAAAGACTTTTCAGGACATTCCTCCTTCATTATCCTGAACAATGCATGCCTGATGCCTTTTTTTGTTATTTCAATCCGCGTTCACGCTGCGATACACGCTCTGTGAGTTGTTTTAGGCACCGGCTTTTTTGCCTGCATGTGATATGAGTAGGGTTGGCCAGAACCATATATATACGGTGTTCATACGGTAATTATGGCTTGGAAATCACCAAATATACGGTGTATATATACGTATATATACGGTTTTGGCCAACCCAAGATATGAGGGATTTGCCGCCAGTATGCCTGACATCAGTCTCATTTTTGTGCAGGACTGTGTCCAACAACCCCCCGTCTGCGTCAACCATCACGTGCATTGTCTTCGCGCTAACTGACAATTAATTATGCTCTCTCTGGAAACTAAGCAACGGCTCAGGAAAGCATGGCTGCTTGTTATTAGGGACCTTTTTGAGCCCTCCCTTCTTTGAGCCCACTCTACAGCTGCGACTATAGGCCTAACTACCTGATCCTTCACCCTTGCAACACAGACGAGAAGCTGTACTTCATTGCTCTCCTTGCTTGAGCTCACTCTACAACTGTGACGAAAGGCTTACCCATCATCTGCCTGATCCTTCACCCTTGCAACACAGACGAGCCATACCCTGATGGCAGCAGATATTCTGGGAGGGGTGGAGGGGGGAGCGGTAGGGCAAGGGGAGAAAAGGGAAACCGTGGCAGAGGTGAGTGTGGTCAATTTCTTTTCTAATTCCTGAAGCGTGCTGGGCTCCTCATCAGTATCACCTCTGCCGCGTCTAAAAGGGTAGTGAAGGGTGCACGATACAGGCAATGGATGTAGCTGCTAACGGTCATCCTCGCCGACGGAAGTGAACCTGGCTTTTCCGTGTTCGGAATATTACAAATACGACTGTGCTGTCACTTCCAGCCGTCGGTGTTGATGTAGATGGGCAATGTTGTCCCCCGAGCGCAGGTGCCACTTGTGCACAATTGCACACAGAATCAGAATCAGTACACACACTGCAAAGTGGTTATTAATTGTTTGCCTGGTACCTACTCACTGATTTCGCTTCAATTTTCGTTTATCAATACATTCATTGCAACCTCTCTTTCTTACTTAGCTGAAATTTAAGCGGTGGCGCACAAAGAAGATGTACGATACATTCCCAGTCAAACTTCCTCCTCATTGTACCCCCTCCAAGGCTTCACTACCTGCCCTTTTTAACCTTCCACTACAGACGGGCCGTCAGGGTATGGCAGCAGCAATTCTTGGAGGAGAAGAGGGGGGAGCGGCAGAGGAGGAGGCAGAGCAGGAAGAGGAGGAGAGGGCCGTGGCAGAGGTGAGGTGGTTGGGTGTGTTGATTCTGCAGCGACCTGCTTTAGCGCCAAAAGTAAGAATTGTATGTAGCGGGTATCATTTGTCACATTGTCACACTAGAGGAGATTGTTGCCGCTAGGTAATACTAAAAACATACGACATATAACAGCTGCCTTCTGGTCTGTCCGGCCCGATGGCCCAGAATTTAGCCGGTCGAGCTTCTTATTTTTTTAGTTCAGCCCAGAATGTCGGGCGTCATACTCGTCAACATAATGAGCCCCCAATTATTGGGGTTGAGCCAATTTCTTGTTTCATTTAGAGGTTTGATCAAATCTAATTACTCACCGGTGATTGACGTGTGAGGTGACGGCATTTGGAGTTATAAGATAAAAGGAGTGCGGCTTTTGTGTGAGGGGTCTAAACTTTATAATGGAAACTAACAGAAGGCTTACAAAGGCCCCGGTCATGCAGTGGTTTGGTTACTAAGTCCTTATGACGGCTAATTATCAACCCAAAGTTATATCTGCTTTAAGGATTCTCCTTACATCCCAGAATCCAAATCTGCTTTCGCTTTGTAATTTGGACACTTGGTTAGCAAGTTGTGCAGGACCAAAATCATAACTAGGGGGGGTGTCACAAAATGTTGAACTTTTTCATTTCCACAGACCTTTTAGAGCGTTGTGGTGCAGACGCGATAAAAAAACTGTGTCATTCGGTTGAGTAATTAACCAGTCGAATTTCCAAAGCAATGAAGCACGCAAGTGTGCTAAACCCCGTGTGACCAGGGCCTAAGTAGAAGTCCAGACATGCTACTTGCTTGATGCAGATTGGCACAATGGTATTATTATTCGACTATTTGACCATGTGTTGGACGGAAATGGTTACAATGGTTGCAATGGGGGGTGACCTTCAGCCAGGTTGTTTGGCTGATCCGCTGCTGACTGGTCTCGGCCAGCCACAAATAATTCCATAAGCTCAGAAAGAAAAAGACAAGTAGGGGGAAGCATCGCAAGCGATGCTGAAAAGTTGGCGAAGCCTTTTGCGCTGTGAACTGGCAATTTTTGTGTGCTTTGTGCGCGCTTATACATGTGTGTGTGTGTGTGTGTGTGTGTGTGTGTGTGTGTGTGCGTGCGTGCGTGCGTGCGTATGTGTGTGTGTGCATGCCTGCGTGTGTGCGTGCGTGCGTGCGTGCGTGTTTGTGTGTGTGTGTGTGCGTGTGTGCGTGCGTGCGTGCATGCGTGTGTGTGTATGTATGTGTGTGTGTGTGTGTGTGTGTGTGTGTGTTTGTTTGTGTGTGTGTGTTCGCGTGTGCGCGTGCATGCATGCCTTCAACCTGCTCACATCAGTCAGTCAAACATGGAGACTCGCATCCTCTCAGAACACGCTCTTATCGTCATCGCGTCATTAAACATAAATTTTTTAAGTCCCTTGCAACTTAAATTGTGGAAATCCGTGCACCCAGTCGTGTGCTTGCATGGAGCAGCGAACTTTCCGTCCACGTCTTCCTTCGGCCCCGGACCTTGCAACCACACTCAGGAAATTTATCTGATGACGCCTGTGCCATCAGACACTGTTCCGGGGACATGGGCTGAGCTCCGTCAGGCAGCTTCCTCCAGCTACCAAACATTGAGTCACTTCTTTCCACAGCACTTCTCACTGCACCCCTGGTCACCAAAACTTGTATGCCCCGACAAACGAGTTTGCTTGGCCTGCCTGCCAAGTTTTAGACCTGGAAGTTGGCTGTGTGGCTCTGGCCAAGCCCTGATTCTCAACTTTCCAAATTTTCGTTCCGGGGTGTGCCCAGCAGCACCATTCCCTGCCCCTCCCCACCACCTGACACCACAGGGCTGCATGATTTGTAAGTCTGGGTCACTGTGCAAGTTTTGGGGGCGGGGGGGTGGGCTGGGCGGGCCTGCGCACACTGGTGTGAACTTTGGTGGGAAGACATTAAACCTAGGGGCTTCGCCCCATGACTGGGGCTTCGCCAAAAATGTCTGTTGTTCTGCTGAGAAAGGAAATCATGAACAAGTTGCTTGATGCAGATTGGCACAATGGTATTATGAATCGACTACTATTGACCACGTGTTGGACAAAAGGGACTTCCCCTTTGGCGAGAAAAGCCTAGATATTTGGTACAATGTGCGCGTATTGAGCCACCACGTCCCAACTAGAGCTCACTCCCCAAAATGCCACCAGCATGTTAGCTTTATGTTGTATAACATTGCATTTGACAACAGGTCCGAACGGGGTCGGGATTTCTCACCTCTTGCTGATTTTCTATGAATAATGGCTGAAACTTGAGACCTTACCAACCACTGGGTCTTTTCCTTTCTGCAGTGATTTTTCACAACGAACCACCAACCAAGTTTGATGGTATGGGTGGTTGAAAGCAGCGTGAAGGCGCTGGAAAGTAAGGTTGACGCCGCAGCCATTTACTTGGGCACCCAAACTGCCTGTTTTCAAGCTTGAGTGCTACAAGAAGTTGTTGTCAAGTTTTAGTTCCATAAACAGCTGTTTTGATGCTGGGCTCAAAAGCAGGCAACTGGGGCGTCCATACCCTGGAGCATGCAAACAAGTATACCCTGGAGCATGCAAGCTGGGGCGTCCATACCCTGGAGCATGCAAACAAGTATACTCCTTTTGGGCGGTGTCCCCCCTCTGTGAAATCAATCAAAAACTAATCCCAGAAAGGGACAACGGATTGACCTTCCTAATGTGCTCTTTTCTTTGCATAACAATAAAGCTACCACTATTGTTGCCGTAGAATTTGGGGTCAAGGGGGCAAGCCTTCAAGGAATTGCCTCAAATAAGTTGTACCACAAATCCACCTGAATAGCTTTCCCCATCACCCACTTTTAACACCCACTCAAGAGAAAGGGATTCCCTGCCATGAAATTTCAGTGTTCGACACCTGCCCAATTATCCCCTTTTATCTTGTTACAGTTATCAAGATCTCACACAGTCTTCATAATCATGATTGAGTCACTGTGTGGTCTGACAGGGCTGTGAAATGGCCTGCACGCCACAGCAGACTGAATAGATGCCCCCCGATTTGAAAGATATGAACTATGAGACTACAGTAGAAAAAAAATTACGCAGGTAGGGAAAACCACTCCCCACTTTGAAGGAAAATAAAGCCACTTTGGTACCGAGTACTGTAAATCTCCTTTACCAGCAGACAAAAAAGGCCCAGTCAGAGAGGTCCAATAGAGTACCAGAAGGAGAAAAGAAATAACAAAGATACTAGAGTACTAGCCTCAAACAAGCAAGAGCACCAGGCACAGAAATTAACACAGTACACTATACAGTGTGCAAAGAAATTGGCAGAGGGGAGCACCTGAGCGAGCGCCCTAACATGCTCCACATTCAAGGGGCACTTACTTACACACACACAAAACAGTTCATTGAATTGGAACAACCAATGCAGCTCCAAATGTCAGCGGACCATGTCATGCTTGTGCTCTGAGTTGAGTTCATTGAATTGGAACAACCAATGCAGCTCCAAATGTCAGCGGACCATGCCATGCTTGTGCTCTGAGTTGAGTTCATTGAATTGGAACAACCAATGCAGCTCCAAATGTCAGCGGACCATGTCATGCTTGTGCTCTGAGTTGAGTTCATTGAATTGGAACAACCAATGCAGCTCCAAATGTAAGCGGACAATGTTATGCTTGTGCTCTGAGTTGGTTACATTGGTTTGTGTACAGATTGACAGCACAAAAGCGCACACGCAGGGCAGGGCACCGGTATCCTGTAGAGGGGTACTTGTCATGGAAAAAGCATAATACCGTGCGTCCACGATCACTTCGGAAACTAAATAGTTATTTGGCAATACATTTTTTTATATTTTTCGGAGCCCTCTCCGAACTGGATTTGAAATCAAAAATTTAATATTTGTAGTGGTCTTGAGGACAATTTTAAAAATGAGCTCCCAGCGTGCCGTGTGAACCCCCTGGCCCTGTTTTGAAGCCCCTGTCCCCAGCTGAGATGCTGGTTGCTCAGCATAGAGACCATGAGGAGCTGCAGAGGGAGAGACAGCTCAGGGAGCTGGCAGAGGAAGCAAGAGGCAAAGGCAAGGGGCGAGGCTGTGATGAAGAGGCCCGTGTGGCGCCCTTGCATGCAGCTCCATGAACAAGCCTCCTCCCCTCACATCCCCTTCATGCCCTTCCTTGGGCATCCACACAGAGTTAGTGAAGATGGCAAGTGGGAAAGTCTTGGGTTGCTTCTCTGATTGAAGGAAGCACACGTGCAAGCACTCACAGCTGTCATTCTCCCCATGCAGCCAATGGGCAGTCTGCCCATCAGCCTGCACAGCAGCAAGCAGCAGCAGCAGCAGCAGCAGCCAACAGTGGGGGGCTCTCGAATTCACAAATTAATTCCTGATAGGACCCTCACCAAGTCCCTTCGAACTCATAAAGAAATCCCCAGACATTCTTACGACCAAAAGCGAAATTTATTAACTAGAATTTGGTGTCACAAAGTGATCATGGACGCACGGTAATTAGCATGTCTTGCCAACCACTGGGATTTAGGTTGTTTATTTGCAATGATCTGCATTCAAAACACAATATGTTACTGAATTTAATGCAGGGAGTGATTTCTTAGGATACTTTTGGCGGTAATAATGGGGTTCACGCTGCAGCAATTCAAGCATGTGCGCCAAAAATTGCCCTGCTCCAAATTATACACCCACTGACAGATTATGATAAATAACTAAATTTCAGAGCTTTCCAACTATGCCGCACACTATGGGCCAAAAAGCGTGTTTTAACATGCCAGGTTTGGGCCTCAGTCGCCCCCACCTAGAAATCAGAGCTTGTCACAGAAATGTGAGTGGCAAATTCTGGACTGAGGGGAGCTGCAAAAGTCTGCTTCATACTTTGTAAAGTTGTGTGCCTGCCATAAGGGTGATGTTAAAAACATTGTGGTCATATGCCCTGCTGCCAACGATCAGGGTTACATTTTGACGGCGGTCCTTCCCCTGAAGACAATAAGGTGCCCTCCCTAGCAGCCTGCCGACAAGCCATAGATGCAGCGTACAACGCACCACTGAACCCCAGCTCCACCGCGTACCTCCTGTACAGTTTGAGCAAGCGGGTTGACATAGACAAAGCCAAGCTCAGCAGCAGCTGCAGCGACAGCAGCGTTGTGGTAGACAGAGCAGAGAAGGTGGTGCTCATGCTGCTGGGCGTGAACAGATTCATCTCCATGTTCCCACTTTCCACTTGCTCTGCACCAGCATCAGCACCAGCACCAGCACCAGCACCAGCAGCAGCAGCAGCAGCAGCACTTCCTGTGCAGCAGCTCAGCAGCGAAAATCTGAGTCAGCTCGCATGGTCGCTGTCTGTCTTGGTGGACTTTGAGCAGCGGGTGATGAGCACAGATGCCCGGCAGCTGTGCTATGCGCTGGCAGAGCGTGCAGCACAGCCAGGGGTCATGAAAGCCAGAGCAGATATGGCCTGCAGAAACTGGGCTGGTGTGCTGGAGGGCCTGGCTAATTCAGGCATTAAGTGCAGCGAGGACAGCCGTGTGCAGCGGGCTTTCACTGCAGCCATTGAGCAGCAGTTACCCAGCCTTCACCTTGCAAAGCAGAAATGTGTAGCACAAGATTTGAGCATGACGATCGTGGCGTGTAAAAATGCTGGTTTTGAGGGTTACATGCAGCCTTTAATCTCAGCAGTGGCCAGCAGGGTGGGAGATCCCAGCATGGGTGGGGTGGGTGGGGGCATCATGGCAAGGGCCAACCCACAGGCTTGGGCGAGTCTCTTGAATGCGTGCGGACATCTGGAGAAGCGGGGAGCAGGGAAAGGGCTGGGGGAGGGCATGGGCATCATCACACATGAAGGAGCAGCAGCCATGGCTCGTGCCACGCGCGGCCCTGAGCACATGCAGCCCAACGCACAAACCCTTGCCAACATGCTCTGGGGTTTGTCGCATTTCAGGTGGAATGAGCTTAGGCTCATTGGGGTGTTGGTCGGTGCCTTCATGGAGCGCATCAGCAGCAGTGTGTCACAAGAAATTAGCAACGTGCTGGTTGCAATGGCTAGATTTGAGCGGTTTAACCTGCGTGTTGTCAGCACTCTGGCAGCAGAGATGGTCAAGCCTGAGCATATCAGTAGCAGCGAGCCTCAGACCTTGGCGAATGTGCTCTGGGCACTGGCATCTCTGGGGTGGTATGAGCCATTGGTGTACGATCAGCTGCTGGCAGCACTGCAAGTAAGCAGTGAGTTCGTGCCCCAGGGCCTCAGCAATGCCATGTACAGTTGTGCTGTAACATCGCACGATAGCAGTAGTTTAGATGTGCTGGCTCAGTTGATAAGGAATCAAGACGTGAGCAAGCAGGGTGGATGGAATGATCAAGGTGTCGCAAACACCCTGTACGCGTGGACAATGCTCAGTGCACAAGGCCTCGTTTCGAATGGTCTTGATGGGATGGCGCAGCACCTTTTTAGGGAAGTCAATGCCAGGGGTCCTGCAGCATTCAGAAGCCCACTTCAATTGAGGCAGCTGCACCTAGCACACTTAGAAGCAGAGCAGGCAGGTCTGGCAGGGGGTGGTCTCAGCACAGCCAACGGGATGCAGCAAGCAGCAGCAGAGCAGCATGCAAAGTACCAAGCAAACTTGCAACGGAAGGCGAAGCTGTCAGGAGGAACAGCAGCTGAGCATCAGGCAGTTGCTGCCTTGCGAGCAGCAGGCTGCGAGGCAGAGGTAGCAGGCATGACTGGGGGAAACTACTATGTGAACTTGGTAGTGGGGCACGAGGCTGCTCCCAATGGTATTGCAGTAGACATCCTTGCAGCCGCTGATGTGCTCCGCCACCCGTCAGGCCAACTGAACGGAAAGATTAGGCTGCAGCATGCGCAGATCAGGCGGCGCTGTGATGGTTTGGTAGTGCTGACTGAATACGAGATTGCCAGGCACCCAGTTGTGGTGGAGCTAAAAGTGCGGCAGGAATTGGCAGAGGCAGTGGCAAGGAGGGAGGCAGGGCATGTTAAGCAGTAGTGATCCATCCGTTGCTTCTTATTTTCTTTACAAGGTTTAACAACAACAAAATGACCTTCAGTCAAGACATATTTTCTTTGATATGTTAATCCTTGACGACAAACTACGGCGACCTTTTTGACACAGCAACCCCCCCAACGGACGCGCTGATCGCTTGCTGTTCTGTACTTAAAACATTAGGTATAAGCATTTCTGAATGACATTTGATTTTTGAAGTGTTAAGCTGGAAGTGAAGGAAAAGAGAGGGGTGCAAGTTGATGTCTAGACTCCAGATCTGGAAAAAGAGAGTTATGACAAACAAAGTTTACAGTTACAATAATTAAAATGGAAGGTGACCTTCAGCCAGGTAGTTTGGCTGATCGGCTGCTGACTGGTCTCGGCCAGCCACAATTAAATCCATAAGCTCAGAAAGTCTAAGAAAAAGTCTGTTGTTCTGCTGAGAAAGGAAATTATGGACAAGTTGGCTGGTTGTTGACCTGTTGCAGCAAAAAGGGTTGGGCTGTTGAAAAGTCCTCAAAAGAAGGTGTGAATAAAAAGGATATAATGTTTCCTTAGCTCGCAAACCCGATGGACTTGGTATAATAAAAGAGCATGCACCTCATTCTGAGCTTGTTCATCTTCATCAGGACATTGGTCACATTCGCGAGAACCATCTTCAAGCCACGCTGCTGCCCCAACTTTCAAAGTATGCGCACGCGGAATCTACTGACATTGCGCATAACATGTTTGGACAGATCAAGATAAAGATACCAAAGTACAATAGTTGGCATACGCTCATTTCTAGAAAAAGGGATGGCAAACCAAGATTGATAAGTGGCCAGTTTGTTGTTGTGCGTGTTGGGCGAGTCCACCACTTAGTGTCTCTCCAAACACCTCTCATCTTATGCTTCAAATCTACAGTAAACTCTTGCATGGCCAGTTTAATTAGTAGCACGCCCAGTTTAATTAGCTCAAATATACGACTCACACCCACGCAGTCCTTGAAAAGCGCTTAGCAGTTGAGCAGTCCAGCAGGCACTTGAACGAGGCTGTAAATTGAGATCAGCCTGGACTACCCTCCGGAAAGTGACACTAGATTTTACAGATAAAGCCTTCAGTCAAAACGTGTGACTGCTAGGCTGCGTATGTAAAACATGTAACAACTGTGATAATTGTTGTTGTAGCACCAGACTTGTAGCATCTACAAAAATAACCTTGGAAAGGGAAAGAAAGGCCAAAACAAAATCACTGCAGAAAGGAAAGGTCCCAGTGGTTAACCAACGTTGGTAAGGTCTCAAGTTTCAGCCATTTCTCATAGATAATCAGCAAAGTAGCAGCAGCAGCAGTAACAACAATAGTGGCAGTGGCAGTGGCAGTGGTAGTGGCTTCCATTTCCTCCTTGAATTTGTGGGAGGTGAAGATGGCCGCACACAACCCCCTAGGGCCCCAAAAGCCCCTTGAGAGGAGGTGGTTGCTGAATGTTACTGGAAAATTCTATTTACAGGTGGGGGTGGTGAGTACATGTACGTACGGTACCCGAATAATTTGGGAATCCAGTATACTTCTTTTAGTCTTAAGATGCCACACCAGGTGACCACACATATCTGGCTGGTTCAAAAATGTCCTCAAACGAGTTGGGCTATTCTCATACTGAGGTGAGAAGTCCAGCTGGCGGTACTGTGTGCAAAGGCTAACAAGATGTTCATGCGGACAGTCCAGTAAAATGTGTTCCTCATCCTGAACAGTGTGCCAGTCACGTTTGTCACAAATCCTGAGCTCATAAGGCCTTCCATTCCTATTATGACGCATTCTTTGGACCAGAAAGATATGGCCAGAAAGCCAGAAAGGCGAATTTGAAGGCAAGAAAGTGCACGGCTGAGATTGTTGGAAATATCGAAGCGAAGGTAAAGAGGCAACACAGGCTTGTGATTTCTTCTTCTGTCATCCTATCAGCCATGAGCAATCCCCAAAGGCACACCAAAATGTTTGTGATAAGTCCTCATAAATCTGCTGGAATGGTGAGTTTATGTGGTGTCAAATCGTCAAGCTCTCTCCAGCCCCCGATGATATGTTCGCACAGTGAGCTCGAACTGTTTCAGATTGATAGACTCGCGAGATTGTACGGCATCCAAAAATTGCTGAGACGCAGGAAATTATTGGACCGCCTGCAGAACCTGATAAGTCCATGTACCACTTCTGTCTGCAAGAAGAAGGTCATCCTGCACAACTTTCTCAAGACGTGGATTGTTTGAAGAGAGTAAACTGTTCCAGAATCGTATGATGCATCTGAACCAAGAGAAAAAAAAGGGCATCTGACCTGTTTTGCGGAGCACGCAGTGAGTATCAGTACCTTTCTTGACACCCAGGAGTCTTTCTGGAAGCCAAGATAAAGGATGTGTGTAGGGTGATTTTTGAATAATCATATGTCAGAGAAGAAGTGGCCCATACTTGACAACCGTACAGACTAGATGTTAAAGCAAGGACCTGGAAAAGCCACTGCATTGCATATTTTCCGTGTTTGATACCCTTCCTCCAATTCTGTAAACTCTGGCTAGGACAGATTTGAACATGTCTGCCATCTTCTCAGCAGCTGTGTGCATGCTTCCATCACGAGTAAGAGTGATTCCAAGGTATTTGAATTGAGTGACAAGTTCCAGAGGTGTGCCATCGTGGCATCGTACGTGAAGGTGGGAATCGCTGAAGTATTCCAACTGAATAAGACCATGGCTTTTGCTTTGTCAGTGTTAAGCTTGAGCCCTTTGAGACTTATATAGTAGTCATAGAATTTGTCCAGTTGGATTTGCAGACTTTCAGCCGTGTTTGAAGTGAGAGCAATGTCATCAGCATAATCATAGTGAGGGATTAAACTGAATCCAGGGCAGTGGCAGCACCTCTGTACAGTCAAGAATCAATTCATGTCATTGTTATAAAAATGAGTACAGTTAAGGCCTCAGAGGGCAGCCCTGTTACAAGCCTCTGTTGGGCGCAACCTCCTCAGAAAATCTGTCGCCATCAATGAGAAGGTAATATAGGCATCCTGTATACATGGTTTGAATGATATCTCTCGAATACTGGGGAGTCTTCATTGTTTGCCAGTGTCTCCAAAGTTTCTCTCTTGGAACACTGTATTAGGCAGCAAAGAGGTCCAGAAAATCAGTATATACCTTCATTTTTTTCCTTTTTAACAGTCGCGAGAATGTGGCGAAGAATACAGAAGGCTTGGTTAGTGTTCTTTGTGGGGCAGGAACCAGATTGAGAGTCTGGTATTTGATGTTCAGCAAGAGCCCAGTCCACCAACAAGCTTGGCAACAAGCTCCAACTTAAGTCCCTGACCACGCCACCATTGATAGCCAGCAAACGATATTTTTTGGGGGATGTAGTTGGACATTTTCTGTGCGGCACATTGGCGGCACCACCGATACACACAGCCAGGAAGTTTTTGTGTGTTATAGGCTGCCATTTGTCATAGACTGCCAAGCATGGTGTGCGACATGTTGATCAATCTGAATACCGCGGCTGACGCAGCACTTCGCCCATTCACGGGAGGCAGCCACGTTCAGAGTCAAAGAGTTTGTTCAGAATCATGACCTTTCTAACAGGTTAACAGGCTACACGCGTACATATGGCTTCTCAAGACATACGCTATTCCTGCTGGTATGTATGCGAGTCAGAATTGGGCCACTCCTTACTTACAACAAGGCAAAGAGATGGACAGTCCCCTTCAGAAATGGCTGTTGGCAGTGTCGGAAAGGATGTTGGGAGTCAGAGACACCAAGCTTTCATGGTGTGTCATGCGAGAGTGTGGATTGGAACCCCTACAGTTCAATTAGTTCCGCGCGGCAATGCGGCTGTACAATTCTTTGATTAAATCCACAGCTATAAAATGAAAAAGGTCTTACATGCTGACATGCAGCTGAGTACACAGTCCAGAGATTGCTGGTCAGCCCTATTCTTTCTGCCATGGATGGTGACACAATCGTATTTCTTCAAACAGAAGCTGCAACACTGTGAAACCATTGATCTCAGCCGTTTTGTGGTAGACCTCAGGGAGAGACACTTGGAGTACTGGACACCTTATTCTGAAACTCATCCGAGAGAACACAACAGCAAACGCAATACTTATCATCAATGGTGTTCTCTTCCTACCAAAAGGGCTCTGGTCACTCATTCGCCTTACATCCTTCCCAAATACATGTTTCTCCACCTGCCTCGTTATGTCAACCGTAGTACAGCTCGTTTCAGACTTTGTGTTCATGCCCTACGTTTTGAGACAGCGACATGGAGTCAAAGTAATTCCCCATCCTGTAACCTGTGTGATGCTGATGATGTGCAAGATGAGCAGCATGTTCGTTTCCACTGTGCCAATCCCCACGTGATTTCTCTCCGCAGGAAATATGCACCTCTGTTTCTCCCAACAGGAGCCCACGATGTGTTTACTTTCTTAAGCCAGAACAATAACAAGCTTTATTTTTTCTCCATGAACTAATTGCGTTTGTTTTATGAGCAGGCTAGCAGTCGCACTTCTTGACTGAAGGTCTTTCTTTGTAAACCTTGTAATTTTTAAATGATATGCGGCTAGCCTTTTTGTCTCTCTCATCTGTCTTGTGAGTCATTGACTGCAATCTGCCATCTGTCGTCATTCTTGCAGATCTTAAATGGTATGCGGCAAGCCTTTCTCGTGTCACTCATCTTTCTCGTGAGTCATAGACTGTCATCTGTCATAGACTGCCATCCGTCGTCATTCTTGCAGCATCTTATATGGTATGCGGCTGGCCTTTCTCATGTCACTCATCTTTCTCGTGAGTCATAGGTTGCATCTGTCATCACTCTTGCAGCATCTTAGGTAGGGCCCTGCCTAGTGTCAGCACTAGCTGTGAGTCTTTCCATCATGCACGCTGGTCACAATTAGTGTAGACCTTCATCACATATGCTTTCACTCTGGCAGCATCTGCTGCCACTCCTCAGCCTGAGGTTGCAGGGCTAGCAGTTGGTAGAGCCAGTGCACCACGAGGTCGCTCTCTCCCCTGCGTGTGCACAGCCACACAGTTTTGATTCCGCAAAGCCTCTTGATAATCAAGGCTAGCAGTCGGTAGAGTCAGTGAACCAAAAGGTCCCTCTCCCCTGCATGTGCACTGCCACGCAGTTTTGTTCTAAAAAGCCTCTTAATAATCGAGGCAAGCAGTTGGTAGAGCCAGTGCACCACAAGGTCACCCTCACCCTGCATTTACAGAGACACACAGTTTTGATTCTGCAAAGCATGGTAACACGAAGAACCAGCAGCTGGTGGAGCCAGCTCTTCACCACCCCCCCTTCAGGCCAAAAGGGAGCCAATGCCTGACTTGAAGGGAGGGTATTACACCTCTTTTACAACAACAGGGAGGAACCAGAATAATAAGCACACCAACCTTCGCTGGTGCGCGACCATTGCTGCACGTGCCAACTCAGCACACCCGGCCGCCAGCACACCGTCAGAACGCCACATGCGCCCCTGAAAGAGAAGGAAGGGGCAGCATCAGTTCACAGAAAATGTTGTTGACAGCACGTGCCAGCTCAGCACACCCGGCCGCCAGCACACCGTCAGAACGCCACATGCGCCCCTGAAAGAGAAGAAAGGGGCACGCATCAGTTCACAGAAAATGTAGTTGACAGCACGTGCCAGCTCAGCACACCCAGCCGCCAGCACACCGTCAGAACGCCACATGCGCCCCTAAAAGAGAAGAAAGGGGCACGCATCAGTTCACAGAAAATGTGGTTGACAGCACGTGCCAGCTCAGCACACCCAGCCGCCAGCACACCGTCAGAACGCCACATGCGCCCCTAAAAGAGAAGAAAGGGGCACGCATCAGTTCACAGAAAATGTAGTTGACAGCACGTGCCAGCTCAGCACACCCGGCCGCCAGCACACCGTCAGAACGCCACATGCGCCCCTGAAAGAGAAGAAAGGGGCACGCATCAGTTCACAGAAATGAAGATGACAGCACGTGCCAGCTCAGCACACCTGGCCGCCAGCACACCGTCAGAACGCCACATGCGCCCCTGAAAGAGAAGGAAGGGGCACGCATCAGTTCACAGAAGATGTAGTTGACAGCACGTGCCAGCTCAGCACACCCGGCCGCCAGCACACCGTCAGAACGCCACATGCGCCCCTGAAAGAGAAGAAAGGGGCACCCATCAGTTCACAGAAGATGTAGTTGACAGCACGTGCCAGCTCAGCACACCCGCCGCCAGCACACCTTCAGAACGCCACATGCGCCCCTAAAAGAGAAGAAAGGGGCACGCATCAGTTCACAGAAAATGTAGTTGACAGCAGCAGCGCATTGCTATTTTCATCTAATCTGGTCATTTGACCGTGACGAGGGAATTGGAAGCAGAGTCTGCATTTTATACCCCAAATCGCCGAGGGAGTAAGCGAGGGAATGTTGGCACACTTGAAGAGCAGATCAGAGAACGGGAACCACAGGACATCATATTAATTAATACACCTTATTATTAAATTGGGCACCTCTGAACAGTCTATGTAAACACGTCGTACACACGTACGCACACACTCACACGCACACATACACACACCAACACACACACACAAGCACACGCACACATACACACACCAACGCACACACATGCACGCACGCACGTGCACACAAACACAACACACACACCAACACACCAACACACACACATGGACCAGCAACTACCAAATGCTTGAAGGGCTAACTTAAAATTATTAACAACTCTCCTCCTGTGGGCATCTCTGTGGTATCACTGTGGGTATTACTGTGGGTAACACTGTGGGTATCACTGTGGGAATCACTGTGGGTATCTCTGTGGGAATCACTGTGGGTATCTCTGTGGGAATCACTGTGGGTATCGGTTATTACAATGTGTATATGAACTGAGTTTTCCTGAAATATTTTGTAGGGGATCTTCAAAAACGAGTGTTCACGGCCATGCGTACCATACCATGCATGATATACACGAATACTTAAATGTTTAAATACACACACTGGCTACGTTTGAGGTGCTGCTCCTTGGTGTGCAAACACGCACATAAACACACATACACAATATGCAATATGCACGACACCATAGCTGGCCAACTCTGTTCCCCTGGTAAATGGCATACGCTCACGTACTCACGTACATAGGGTTGGCCAGAACCTTATAATATGCGTAAGTATACACCGTATATTTAGTGATGTTTTAGCCCAAAATGCCAAACTGTATATAAATATGGTTCTGGCCGACACTACACAGCTCGGCTTCGCTCACCTCAGACCATGGCATGCTTTCTCCCTCTCCTCCTCCCCCGTACCGCTCCTTCGCTTGCTTTGACGTCAGCACAGCACCCCCCCGGCAAGACACGTCCAGGAACACGCCTGCACACACAGACACAGACCAGGGGACGACCACGCTGTGATTTTTTTGGTGTAGTTTGACCTTACACACGGCCGCAGGTGGCAATGCAGCACCCACACGACCTCAACTTTAGTCAAGTAGTTCTGACTTCACACATTTGCAGGTGGCAGTGCAGCAGCCACGATACCTCAAGTTCGTTCAAGTTTGTTCAAATAACTTTGACTTCACACATTTGCAGGCGCCGATGCAGCAGCCACGATACCTCAACTTTGTTCGAGTAGTTCTGATTCACACATTTAAGTTCGTTCAAAGAACTTTCACACATTTGCAGGCGCCGATGCAGCAGCCACAAGACCTCAAACCTGTCTCAGCAAGTGCCTTCACGTTCAAGTGACGGTTAGCACTTGCTGTAACAATCGGAACGCTCAGTACCAACATCGATGCCAATGCAGCATTGGTTATACGTAGGGTTGGCCAGAACCGTATATCTGCACCGTATATGACCGTATGTATGGTGATTTCCCTGCTAGAAATACCGTATGTACACCGTATATAACTATAAATGTATGGTTCTGGCCAACCCTAGTTATACGCCATCAGATGTGTTTACAGGTATACCAATTAAAAGCAGTGGTCGATGCCCAAGTGCAGCTGCACGATAAGGCACACATATCTCATTGGTTGGCAAGAACAGTATTTGAGCAGTATCACACCATTTCGGATATTCTATGCATGAACCTTGCTCAATGCGGCTCTAGGTAAATTTGCCCCAATCACCTCCATTCGTCAAAGGAAAAGAAAAACTACGTGGGCAGTAAAAAACACTCTTTCATAAATTAAGGAAAAGGAGCTGCTTTGGCATCAGATCGGATCCGCGCTCCATACCAAACGTTTGTCAGCAATCAAGCTGCAAAGCCCACGTAAGGAACTTGCTTATGTGCCAGCATCGGCATATAGCTCAGATACTGGTTGAGACCAAACATAGTCGCTGGAGAGAAGGCGTATCTGACACTTTATAGCACGGCATCAAGCGGCCCTTAAAACGCAGCACACAACGGCAACAAGGTGCACAATTGCAGCAATACAAGGTGCACAAATGCAGCAATACAAGGTGCACAATTGCAGCAATACAAGGTGCACAAATGCAGCAATACAAGGTGCACAATTGCAGCAATACAAGGTGCACAATTGCAGCAATACAAGGTGCACAATTGCAGCAATACAAGGTACACAATTGCAGCAAGGTAAACAAGGTGCAAAATTGCAGCAATACAGGGTGCACAATTGCAGCAATACAAGGTACACAACTGCAGCAATACAAGGTACACAATTGCAGCAATACAAGGTACACAACTGCAGCAAGGTAAACAAGGTACACACTTGCAGCAAGGTAAACAAGGTACACAATTGCAGCAATACAAGGTACACAAGTGCAGCAATACAAGGTACACAAGTGCAGCAATACAAGGTACACAAGTGCAGCAATACAAGGTACACAATTGCAGCAATACAAGGTACACAATTGCAGCAATACAAGGTACACAATTGCAGCAAGGTAAACAACCTACACAACTGCAGCAAGGTAAATAACCTACACAACTGCAGCAATGCAAGGTACACAATTGCAGCAATACAAGGTACACAATTGCAGCAATACAAGGTACACAATTGCAGCAATACAAGGTGCACAATTGCAGCAAGGTAAACAAGGTACACAATTGTAGCATGGTAAGCAATCTACACAATTGCAGCAAGGTGAACAAGGTACACAATTGCAGCAATACAAGGTACACAACTGCAGCAATGCAAGGTACACAATTGCAGCAAGGTAAACAAGGTGCACAATTGCAGCAAGGTAAACAACCTACACAATTGCAGCAATACAAGGTGCACAATTGCAGCAATACAAGGTGCACAATTGCAGCAATACAAGGTGCACAATTGCAGCAATACAAGGTACACAATTGCAGCAATACAACCTACACAATTGCAGCATTACAAGGTGCACAATTGCAGCAATACAAGGTACACAATTGCAGCAAGGTAAGCAACCTACACGGACACCATCACAAGCTCAAGGACGAGACAGCCAGAGGACATAAAACACAGAACACCCCTGCATTCACACATAGCACGCCGACCTGAAGGGCGCCAGAGGTGGCTGCCTTCCAGTCCCGTGCCCACAATGTCTGTGTCACTGCCACTGCCATCCTGGCTACTCGAATCCAAGTCTAGCTGACCACTGGATGCAGACTGCGCTCGATCAATTGTGCTGCGGCTGGTGCTGCTGCTGGCGCTGGTGTTGTTCTCTGCCGATGGAAGGGCTTCTGCATCGTTCAGAGTCAGGGATAGTCCTGCAACTAACCAAGCATCCGCAGGCACGCCTGCACACGCAGGCAAGCACAGAAAGACCCCCTGTCAATAAAAGAGATCCTGCATCATTAGGAGTTAGGGATAGTCCTGCAACTAGCCAAGCATCCGCAGGCACGCCTGCACACGCAGGCAAGCACAGAAGGACCCACTGTCAATAAAAGAGCTTCTGCATCATTAGGAGTTAGGGATAGTGCTGCAACTAGCCAAGCATCCGCAGGCACGCCTGCACACACAGGCAAGCACAGAAGGATGCAGCGGCATGAGGCAGTGAGGGGGCTTAATGTGCCTTTTGTAAGATGATTAGGGTTGGCCAATGCCGTATTTATACAATGTACATGACCGTATATTTGGTGATTTCCCTGCCAAAAATACCGTATATATACACCGTATATATATCCCTTTCATGAATCCAGGCTATGCCACTTTTCCGCATTAAAGATTGCGTGGCCTAACAGAGCAAATACCTAGAGCAGGTCAAAGCAGTCTTGTCTTCTTATCTGCTTGTTCACATAATTACCTCATTACCTCATTACATCATTACCTCTGCGTAGCTATACATGCTCTCTTTGCATGCTCAATCTTCTTTCATCCCCTCACCTGACACAGCACTCCTGCCTGCGTAATTCATTCGATAATCTCATTGTTGTCATTTCTCCATTGCTGTCAATTTTCATCCGCTGTCATCATTTTATTCATCCCGTCACCTGACACAGCACTCCTGCTTGCGTAATTCATTTATCAATTCCATCGCTGTCAATTTTCATTCGCTATCATCACCATATTCATCCCCTCACCTGACACAGCACTCCTGCCTGCGTGATTCATTCGATAATCTCATTGTTGTCAATTCTCCATTGCTGTCAGTTTTCATTCGCTATCATCACCATATTCATCCCCTCACCTGACACAGCACTCCTGCCTGCGTGATTCATTCATCAACCCATCATTGTCATTTCTCCATTGCTGTCAATTTTCATTCGCTATTATCACCATATTCATCCTTTCACCTGACACCACTTATTAATCTCATCGCTGTCATTCTCCATTTGCTATCGTCACCATATTCATCCTTTCACATGACACCATTTATTAATCTCATCGCTGTCATTCTCCATTTGTTATTGTCACCATATTCATCCCCTCACCTGACACAGCACTCCTGCCTGCATGATTCATTCATCAACCCCATTATTGTCATTTCTCCATTGCTGTCAATTTTCATTCGCTATCATCACCATATTCATCCTTTCGCATGACACCATTCATTAATCTCATCGCTGTCAATTTCCACTCGCTATCATCACCATATTCATCCCCTCACCTGACACAGCACTCCTGCCTGCATGATTCATTCATCAACCCCATTATTGTCATTTCTCCATTGCTGTCAATTTCATTCGCTATCATCACCATATTCATCCTTTCACATGACACCATTCATTAATCTCATCGCTGTCAATTTCCACTCGCTATCATCACCATATTCATCCCCTCACCTGACACAGCACTCCTGCCTGCGTGATTCATTCATCAACCCGATTATTGTCATTTCTCCATTGCTGTCAATTTTCATTCGCTATCATCACCAAATTCATCCTTTCACCTCACACCATTCATTAATCTCATCGCTGTCATTTTCCATTCGTTATCGTCACCATATTCATCCCCTCACCTGACACAGCACTCCTGCCTGCGTGATTCATATCAACCCAATTATTGTCATTTCTCCATTGCTGTCAATTTACATTCGCTATCATCACCATATTCATCCTTTCACCTGACACCATTTATTAATCTCATCGCTGTCATTCTCCATTTGCTATCGTCACTATATTCATCCCCTCACCTGACACAGCACTCCTGCCTGCGTGATTCATTCATCAACCCCATTGTTGTCATTTCTCCATTGCTGTCAATTTTCATTCGCTATCATCACCATATTCATCCTTTCACATGACACCATTCATTAATCTCATCGCTGTCAATTTCCATTCGCTATCATCACCATATTCATCCCCTCACCTGACACAGCACTCCTGCCTGCGTGCCTTGCTGCAAGGTCATGAGGAATGTCGTCCGAAATGCTGGGAGCGGCAGAGCCTGTAGATGGTGGACGCCGTGACAAGCAGCAGCGATGAGTTTTTGGGATGGCGAGAGATGCAGCAGAGACAAGCAGCAGCGATGAGTTTTGTGGGATGGCGAGGGATGCAGCAGAGACAAGTGTTACATTGGGAAAAGGGTTATCAATTGGATGTCAATTCTCTATATTACTGGGTACATATACCCACGTAACAACAAGCAGCAGCAATGAATTCCGTGAGATGGTGAAATGTAGCAGTGCCATGCAGCGTGATGAGTTCTGTGAGAGTGAAGTGCAGCAGTGATGAGTTTCGTGAGCTGATAGAATGCAGCAGTGCCATGCAGCAGTGATACGTTTTGTGAGATGCTGGAATGCAATTTTATCGGCCAGCTTGCCAGAGACGCAAATGCACCGTACTTTACAAGGTCGTTTGGGGGGCAGGAGATGCTTGCGTGATGGTGGCAAGCATATTTGCATTCATTGGAGGAGACCCACACATGATGGCCATTTCAGCGTTCAGCCATACCACAATGAGGAATGCGTGGCAAAAACCACTGTAAACATCGAGCTTGAAATGGTAGTGCAGCACGCACAACAGTGCAGCGCTTCCATGAAGCAATTCCTAAAAGGCCAAGCGCAACCCACCTTGCAAGGTTGTCTGAGCAGGAGATGCGCGCACAATGGTGGCAGGCACACCCAGCCGTGTACATAGGCAGACAGCTATCAAGGCAAGGGCAATGGGGGCGCCCTGCGTGCGGAATGGAACACGTACACATAAATGCTTGCACTGACACATGAATGCTTGCACGTACACATAAATGCTTGCACTGACACATGAATGCTTGCACTGACACAAACATGCGTACATACATGCGTACATTATTGCATACTCAAATGCGTACGAAGTGCTTGCACTGGCACATGAAATGCGTAAATTAAAGCGTACGTAAATGCGTACATAAATGCTGACACTGACACGTAAATGCGTACGTAAATGCGTTCATAAATGTGTACATAAATGCTGACACTGACACGTAAATGCGTACATAAATGCGTACATAAATGCGTACATAAATGCTGACACTGACACGTAAATGCGTACATAAATGCGTACATAAAAGCAAATAAACGAGTACATAAATGCGTACATAAATGCTGACACTGACACGTAAATGCGTACATAAATGCTGACACTGACACGTAAATGCGTACATAAATGCGTACATAAAAGCAAATAAACGCGTACATGTATGCGTACATAAATGCTTGCACTGACAATAGAGAGTCGAAGCAACTGCTGTGATTGATCGCTATCAAATAGGTAACTTTCAGATATGAGTACACATGCAGGCATGCACACGCACATTCACGCACAGACACACACTCTATTAATCCTTCAGGTAATCAATGGGCAGCTTTAAACTGGAGCACACGTGCACACGTGCACACACAAGCACACACAGACATACATACATGTAGCTGTAGTTCCTTTTCAGCAATCAGCTCTGAGGTTAAATTACACATGCACGCGTTTGCACACACACACACACACACACACACACACTCACACACACACACACATTCTCACCTTGCGTTGGTACAAAACTTCTTGTAGCAGCAGCGGTGCAAGGCCATCATACACCCACTCAATGGGCTCATGCTTCAGCTTCAAGCTTCGGTACAAAAACACCTGCAGAACAGGACCAACAAAAACAAACAAAAACACTTATGTTCAGCTCTTATGTACACCATCGTAAGACTACAGCGCGCTGAAGCAAGCTGCCCTTTAAAGCACTATTCTGGTAGGGTAAAGCCAGCACGATCCCCTTGGGGGATCGACGCGAGTCTAGGTTCACGATTACAGTCGTATTTCTCGAGCGCCTAATTTGCGTACGCAAACTAGGGGTCCTCTGACAAAAAAGTGGCCACATATGGAGTATACAGTATACGTGGTATTAACCAACCCTGCGATAGGCCACTTGCCCCCATCTCTGTACTGCACAGCACTCGTTACTGCACAAACAGTGTACACCCAAAAGTGCACATCATCGACCTCTTTTTTAGGTTTAGAAAAGAAAGACGCAGGCAGTGGAAAACCACTCCAGCTAAAGAAAAGAAAATCACAGGCAGTGGAAAACACTCCCCACATTAATCAAGGGAAAGGAGTCACTTTGGTATCGGGTACCATAACACACCCTCACCGACTTCAGTTGTACTAGCCCCTACGAGGCCATACCTGTATCGCTTGAAACTGTTCCTGCTGTTGCTGCGCCTGATTCCCAACCCATTGTCGCGACTGCTGTTGTTGCTGCTGTTGCTGCTGATCCTGCTTTTGCACATTACCATCAACCCATTGTAGTGACTGCTGTTGCTTTTGCTGCTGCTGCTGCTGCTGTTGATGCTGCTGCTGCTGCTGTTGATGATGCTGCTGCTGGGTTTGCGTGCTCCCCTGCTACATTATAGTGTTTGTGCGTGGGAGCGTGTGCAGTCAAGAAGCAGAGTGCGGTGCTGCTGGAGAAAGGGTTGCCCTGCTACGTAATCAAGCTTGTGGGTAAAAAGGTGTATACATACTTATTTTGATAGTGATATCAAAGGTTTTGTTTTTCAACATACCTTAGGGACATGTACTCGTTCCGCACCCCTCAAAAAAAGAGTTATTTTTACCCTGTCCGCACCAATCCGCACCCCTCTCAATATATAATTTAGTGCTTGCCGCACCAATCCGCAGGGGCAAAATGCCCTCAATACCGCACCAAGGGACTCAGAGGTGCATTCCATAACACATTAACATAATTTTTGTCCAAGTGCACTGAGAAATATCAAACTGAGTCTGGTTCTGTTATCCATTGTACATTGTACATCAACTGGCACTAGTTTTGTCTTCTAGTCTTTCTTTACTCAAGTATCATCACCATCTGCTTCCCCATCCCTCTCCTCTTGCCCCCCTCTTCACTGCCCCCCTCCTCACTCCCCTCTGAGCAACACCTGTGCAGCCAGCCGGCACCAAGATGATGTGCACAAATGGG
>Ga0307947_1000349_pt1:0-7500 | contig 31558 bp, 31 predicted proteins | sample OrgLakmetagen232_FD_201840 | JGI IMG/M metagenome (GOLD analysis project Ga0307947, IMG submission 201840) | Saline water microbial communities from Organic Lake, Antarctica - #232 | ecosystem: Environmental > Aquatic > Non-marine Saline and Alkaline > Saline | place: Antarctica: Organic...
TTTTTGCCTTATGTCTATGGGAATGCACTCCTGTTTGTTTGATCGTCGCTCGTGCATGAGACACAAGGTCGCCACCTTTTTGCCTTATGTCTATGGGAATGCACTCCTGTTTGTTTGATCGTCGCTCGTGCATGAGACACAAGGTCGCCACCTTTTTGCCTTATGTCTATGGGAATGCACTCCTGTTTGTTTGATCGTCGCTCATGCATGAGACACAAAGTCGCCACCTTTTTGCTTTATGTTCATGGGAATGCACTCCTGTTTGTTTGCTCGTCGCTCAGCAGGCTTATGCAGCTGTGGGGTCCGCATCGTTAGCCTGGTAAATAAGTAGGGTAGGCCATACCCATACACATATATACAATGTTTGTAGGGCTAGCCAAATCCATATACCGTATATATACGGCCGTATACTACTTTTCTTATTTTTACAGCAAATTCTGGGTATTTCCATGGTTGACAGTTTTATACGAAATAGGTATATGTATACGTATGGTTTATATTCCATACATATACGTTATACGTATATACATAAATCACTAATCCCATACACGGTCTTGGCCAGCCTTGTATAAATGCGCGGTAGGTATTTTCCTTTTCCTTAATTAACGTGGATGGTGGTTTCTCACTCACTGCATAGTTCTTCTTGCTTCTTTTTTCTATTTGGCAGTGGAATGACCGTACATACGGTCATACAAGGTGTACATGGATATACGGTCACATATGGTGTACGGTTATAGCCGACCCAATAAATCAAATCTACCTGTTTGTTTGCTCATCGCTGAGCAGACTCATGAAGCTCTGGGGTGCGTACTTGTTGACCCAAAGGAGGCTTCCCCCTGAGGCCTGTTTGTGTGTGTGTGTGTGTGTGTGTGTGTGTGTGTGTTTGTGGGAGTGTGTGTGTTTGTGGGAGTGGGTGTGTGTGTGAGTGGGGGGTGGGGGGGAAGGTGTTTGTGTGTGTTTATGTGTGTTACTTGTTGACCCAAAGGAGGCTTCCACCTGAGGCCTGGCTGGGCTGTGTGCACGATATGTTCAGGTATGGAGGCCGTCAAAAGGTGTGCAAGTATTTGATGCATGTAGGTTACACATGTATTAACCACACGTGTGGTTCTTGCTAGTTTGTGTGCATCCAAACAACCAGAGGAGGCTCCCTGCCAAGCATTGACTGGGCTGTGTGTACGAGGCATGCAGTGTGCAGCCTGTTACAGTGAGTGGACGATAAGGTGTGCAGCGATGTAGCCTGTTAACGTGTGTGGACGATAAGGTGTGCAGCCTGTTCACGCGTGTACGGACGATAGATTGTGCAGTGTGCAGCCTGTTCACACGTGTGTGGACGATAAGGTGTGCAGCGATGTAGCCTGTTAACGTGTGTGGACGATGAGGTGTGCAGCCTGTTCACACGTGTGTGGACGATAGGGTGTGCAGCGATACAGCCTGTTAACGTGTGTGTACGAGATGCGCAGTGTGCAGCCTGTTCACACGTGTGTGGATAAGGTGAACAGTGTGCAGCCTACTAACACGTGTGCGTACGTGTGCGGAACGCTCATGCCTTGTGTGTTTGTGTGTGTGTGTTTGTTTTGATGAGCACCCGGCTCCTGCTCATTTCACATGCACCTTTCTCCATATTTGGAGACGGATACGAGTTGAGGTTGTACCACTTTACAAAAGCTGGTGCAGCAGATCCAATGACATCACCGGCGCCCTGGAAAAGTGACAATGATACCCGCCAGTGCTTAAGCACACACACTCAGATATTCTCCTCCCATTGACTGCATCTCGTTGCCATGCCAAAGCTGAGCTCTAAATGCATTTTATTCCAAGATCACCCCTGAATATGAGTGAGCAACCTCCGATCCTCAAAAGCTTGACGCTATTCTTCTGCATTCAGTGCTACCTCTATCAAGTTGTTTTCATCCTATTTATGCAGCTACTGATCAATGCACGTGACCCATACCTTGTTTGGATTTCCAGAACAATCCAGGCTTCAGGAGCTAGGACTAATGGACACTTTTATAACTCACTAGCAGTGGAGGTTACCTTCTCTTTGCTACAATTGGGCGCACGTGATCTGTCTTTCTTACAGATCACCGTGCACATCCCACCTACCACACCACTGCACATTCCACCAACCACACCACTGCGCACATTCCACCAACCACACCACTGCGCACATTCCACCAACCACACCACTGCGCACATCTCACCAACCACACCATTGCGCACATTCCACCAACCACACAACTGCGCACATTCCAGCAACCACACCATTGCGCACATTCCAGCAACCACACCACTGCGCACCTGAGCCGCATGCCTCTGTTGCCTGGGAGGTGTGGCAACTGCATCGACTGCAACAATGAAAGGGGTAAGGCGTGGCTCTTGGTGGGTTGATAGCAAGAATGGAAAGACAATTAAAGGGGTAATGAAGGCTGAGGGCGTGACGAGGAAATAAGGGCAAGAATGAAAGGGCAAGGTGCGACTTTTAGTGGGTCAAAGGCAAATATGAAATGACCAAAAAAGTGAAGATGGAATGAAAGGTGGGTTTAATGCAGAAATCAGTGCGATGAGGGCGTGACGTTAAGTAGGCCGGCTGCTATAATGGAGTGGTGAGGATCTATCAAAGGGGGGGGGACAGGTGTGTGCACATGCAGAGGCAGGTGACTGAGGGAGAATATCCAGGGAGAGCCTACACACGCACACACGCACACGCACACTAAAAATAGATAGGGTCTAGATGAGGATATTATAAGGGGGAAAGACAGGTAAAGGCGCATGCAAATAGGTGGTTCAGGGTCCAAGGATCCAGGGAGAGGCCAAACACACACGCACATGCACACACAAATAGGTACGAATTTAGATGATAATTGCTTTAAATGGGAAGGTGCGTGTGGGCATATGTAAGGATACAAGTAGATCAGGGTAAGAAATCAAGGAGAGCCAAAACATACACAAACCCTAGAGGTAGTTAGAGCAAGCTTTTCGAGTCAAAATGACCTTTCCCTACACACAAAATGACCTTACATAGATTTTGATATTTATGAAGAAGTGCAATGCAATCATGTGTGATTTGAACAAAGCCACCCTTAGCTTTATGCAATCATGTGAGATATGAAGACAGCCACCCTTTTGCATTCTGCTGCAACAAATGATATGCCTGACAAGATAAGGCATGCACTCAGCAAGATTCCCAGCCTGCTTCTTACCCAGTCTGCCTTTCAAATTTCTGCCTTCTGCAGCTTGACATGTCCAATATAGTTTGACACACAACTCAGCTAGAGGCATGCCTCCAAACATCACCCACCTGCATCATCCTCACGCCTTGCCGCTGCCATGGCTTGCGAATCTGCCATGAGCTGTGCCATGCGTGCATCCTCAAGCTCCTAAGCCATGCATTGCAGTGGTTGCAATGGGGTGTGATTACTCGTGTGTGTGTATGTGTGTGTATGTGTGTGCGTGTTTGCCTTGAGCTGTGCCGTGCGCGCAAACTCGTGTATCTAAAACAGAATGCTGATTTTGTAATTAGGTGTTTTTGTGTATTTGTGCGTGTGTATGTGTGTGTGCGTGTTTGCCGTGAGCTGTGCCGTGCGCGCAAACCCGTGTTTCTAAAACAGAATGCTGTTATTGTAATTAGGTGTTTTTGTGTATTTGTGCGTGTGTATGTGTGTGTGTGTGTGCGTGTTTGCCGTGAGCTGTGCCGTGCACACAAAATCGTGTTCCTGAAACACAATGCAGTGATTGCTCATACCTTTGCAAACTTTGAACCCAAGGTGTGCTACTGCCTTTTTTTGCGAGTACATTGTGCATTGCTGCCATGAAGAGCATTCTGTGAGTGGCTACTCAAAAGGCACCTGTGACTCACACCCGCACCTGCCCACCCATACATACACACACACTCACACACACATGTACACACACATGCTACCTATACGCATATTACCTGCATCATCTGCCGCATTGGCTTTGCCAGCAGGGAGAAGCCTGCAGGGGGTGCGTTGCTGCCACGCACAACACCCGCCTTACATGCAGCTATTGCAGCACTGCCGGTTGTTCCTGCCGGCTGCTGCTGCTGCTGATGATGATGATGATGATTTTGTTGATTGTTTTGCTGGTGGTGGTCGTATTGCTTGCAGTACACACGAAAGCCACTGGCATTGGTAACCGGCAGGCACTCTCCCTCCACCTGTGTGTGAGTGTAAGTGTAAGTGTAAGTGTGGGGGAGAGGGGTGTGGCCTGCAGTACACACGAATGCCACAGGCATTGGTAACCGGCAGGCACTCTCCCTCCACCTGTGTGTGTGTGAGTGTAAGTGTAAGTGTGGGGGAGAGGGGTGTGGCCTGCAGTACACACGAAAGCCACAGGCATTGGTAAACGGCAGGCTTTCTCCCTCCACCTGTGTGTGTTAGTGTGGGGGAGAGGGGTGTGGGATTTGAGGTGTGTGAATGTGCACGTACTTCTGTGCTTTTAAGATTAAAGAGGCGAGTAATAAATCATGCGGTGGGAGCGGCGGCGGCAATGATAATGGTGGTGGTGGTGGTGGTGGTGGTGGTGGCCGTGATGTTTGAATTTGGGTGGAGTTGTGTGGATGGGTGTCAGAATGTTAGCATCGGTGGGAAATGGCCTTGTGTATGGACCAGCTGTATGTTTTGGGTGTGGTGATCTGGAATAAGGGAAAGAGAACAAGGGAAGAGAAGAAAAGAGGTGCTATGGCCCCAGCCACCAGTTCGTATGGGTCCTCCAGTGTGTGTATTAATGTGTGTGCGTGTGTGTACAATTGGACGCTGGTGCACTGGATGACGCATGTCCTTGGGTGGTTATTGGAGCGGGTGGACTGATATGTGCATGCATGGTCAATACATTTCAGCACTTAACTACGTGTGTATATGCGTGTGCATATGAACGTGAGAGTGTGCGTGCGTGTGTGTGTGGATGTGAATGTGCGTGTGCGTGCGTGCCAGGAGTGAGCATGAGTATGATGAGGAGTGAGCATGATGAGCATTAGAGCACGATGATGAGGAGTGATGAGGAGTGATGAGCATGATGATGAGGAGTGATGAGCATGAGGAGGAGGAGGGAGCACGACTATGATGAGGAGGGAGCACGACTACGATGAGGACGTATACCAAACAAAGATACTGGCAGGAGGCACCCACCTCAGATGCCAGAAAACGTGGAGCCTGGTAGGCAGGCGCAAGCGGTGGGAATCCTGGGGGGGCGGTCCCTTCAGCACCCGTAGTAGGGACGTGCTCTGCTGCTGGGTCATTTTCCTCAAACAGGTAATCCAGATCGTCGGCCTGCTGTGTGTGATGGAAAAAGAAGGGGTGCAGTAAGGATGGCACAAATTGGTGTGTGTGTATGCTTGGGTGTGTGTGCGTGTACGTCCAAACCTGAAATCCATTCAAGATTATAGACGTACGTGACGCACAAGCTCGACTCCTCGACCAGCTAGTCAATGGGGCTTGCAATAAGAGCAGCTATAAGAGACAGTGAGACCAGCAAACTGGGGAGCAGGGACGATGTGTGCTGTTTGCTGCATGCCTGAATATAGCTCATGTGCATCAATGGGTGCTTACGGCTAAGGTTGTCGATACAGCACTGGACAGTTCTACCTGCGGGGTCGCGTTGGTGGCATTGGCTGTGTCCGTGCGAGGGCGCTTGGTGGTGTGTGCCGCATGCTGAGGGGAACCTGCAAAAAATGAAAGGAACAGCGTTGTGTGCCATCGGTTTTGGGAATATACGAGGGGAAGAAGATGTCACGTGAAAACGATCTGCAAGAAAAAGGAGATTTCAAGCCACGCAGGTAGTGTGATTGTTGTCGGCAGACGTGAGAAGAAAGAATGTCTCGCGAAAGGGATCTGCAAGAAAAGGGAAGAAATGAGAATTAAAGCCACGGAGGTAGTGTAATCGTTTTATAACAAAAACGAGGAAAGATGTCGCGTGAGAGGGATGTGCAAGAGAAGGGAAAATTTAAGCCAAGCAAGTAGTGCGATTGTTGCCGGCAGGGATGAGGGAAACATGCCATGTGAGAGCTCAGCAAGATCAGGGGGACACACCTCAATGGAAGGGAACAAGAGTGAATGAAAGGGAGGGTGGAGGGATGAGCTCCAGATCACATTTGCAGTTGTCACGTATTTGCTAGGAGGGAGGAGAAGGAAGAAGGGGGGGGATTAGGAGTTATTCCCCTGACAGGGTGCTTGTACTTGTGTGCCTTATCATATTAGCCATACAAGAAATAACTAGCTCTAGAGTAGGCAGACAGGGAGCGAAAACTGGGCACAGCAGCTGAAAAACAAGCCTGATGCAAGCTCGCTGCTTTTAAGAGGTGCAGTCTTTGTACCAGCCAGAGGCTGAAGCGTGGGATGAATACAAGGAAGAGGACCTAAAGAAGGGAGGGAGGTACATAAGGCAGATGTCAAATGCAAACCCAGTGCCACGACCCCCATACTCTAGGTTCTAAGTACCCCCCCCCACCTGTGCATTCAGCTTGTACCCACGACTTTCACATTTTCCCGTGCTACGGCTTGTATCCCCGTGCGTACAGCTTGTGCCCTCGAATCTCACATTTCCCCCCTGTGGTGTGCAGCTCATTCTCCCACCTGCTCTCTAGCTCCCAGCAGGCACAAGGTGCTGTGAATACGCACCCGTGCTTACCACCACCCTTATGAAACCCCCGAATTCCACTATTGACCCCCCCTTTGTGCAGCAGACCACTCCCACCTGCTCTCTTGCTCCCGGCAGGCACATGGCGTGATAAAGAAGGAGCAGCAGCGGCAGCAGCAGTGTGGGTTGCGCGATCTGTTCCCGGCTTCCCATTTCCTTGCTGCTGGGGTTTGCTGCTGCGGTCGTATGAACAAAGAAAGCGGAAGAGGGTGGGAGTGAAATGAGTGAGCCACATTGACAAGGAAATGTAGGTAAAGGAGAGCGAAAGCAAACTCGCGAGCTCTGGCCTACCTGCCTGCTGGTACTCACGGTTAATTCTAATCTATTCAGCACTGAAATAATTCAGCATTGATCAGGATAAAGAACAAATTACACAGGCAGTGACAAACCACTCCCCACAGTGATCAAGGGCAAGGAGCCACTTTGGCACTGAAGACCGTAATGCTCCTACACCACACATAGAAAAGAGGAAGGAACAGCATGGGGATCAGGAGGGGTGCGGGCTTGGCCTTAGACCAGCAGTTACTAACCATGTAGCAATTCCCTCTCCTATTTTCGAATTGAAACACATACTTATGTCAGGCCTTCTTTAAAATACAAGATGGCTCATTTGCAACGCAGCAAAACCTGGGCCTGGGCCTACTTGTCTTTTGATCTATCAGTGGCGGGTCTTTGGTCAATTAGCTTTCAACCTACCAGTGGTGGATCTTTGGTAACTTTATTATATAAGTGGTAAGCCTTTGTTCATTCAGCTTTTGATCTACCGGTGGTGGACCTTTGGACGTTCGAAATCTGGTCTTCAAGTGGTGGGCCTTCAGACACACAAGCTGGCTTTTATTACACACA